>Ga0315321_10000017_pt1 | contig 88319 bp, 57 predicted proteins | sample M180m21515metaG_FD_203464 | JGI IMG/M metagenome (GOLD analysis project Ga0315321, IMG submission 203464) | Ammonia-oxidizing marine archaeal communities from Monterey Bay, California, United States - M1 80m 21515 | ecosystem: Environmental > Aquatic > Marine > Intertidal zone | place: USA... | reverse complement strand
GGAGAAGCCATCTTGTCGATTGACGCTTCGGATGACGAGCGGTTTGATTCAAGCCAATCGATCGCTGACTTTTCAATTCGATCAATGATTTGTGCTCCGCTCAAAGATGCCGACGGTAATGCTTTTGGTGCATTGCAGATCGATTCGACTCAGGGTGGCGGGCAATTCATGGAAGAGGACACGGATCTTCTTTCCGGTGTTGCTGCACAGGCTGGTATTGTGATCAATAATGCCCGGATGCATGAAGCCGCACTGAAACAGAAAGAGGTTCAGCAGGATCTGAAGTTGGCGACAGAAGTGCAGCAGGCGTTCTTGCCGGATAGCGAGCCTGTTGGCACAGGCTACAGGGTAAGCAGCTTTTACCAGGCTGCGAATCATATCGGCGGTGACTACTTCGACTATATCGAAATGGGTGATGGCCGTATCGGCGTTGTGGTTGCAGACGTGGTCGGGCATGGAGTCGCTGCAGCCATGTTCATGGCAAAATTGTCGGCCGAGACTCGGTTCTGTCTTGCTCGGGAACCTGATGTTGCCCAAGCGATCGTGCAACTCAATGATCGAATGAGTCGACTTCAGGTGGAGCGGTTTATCACCTTTTTGTTAGTGGTGATCGATCCTGCGTCGGAATGCGTTACCATCGTCAATGCAGGGCACATGGCGCCGATCATTCGCTCACATGAAGACGGAGCAATTTGTGAGCCCGGCGAAGAAGAGTCAGGCTTGCCTATCGCAATCGACGGTGGCATGGACTACGAAGCAGTCGAACACCCAATGAACGTCGGTGATCTTGCCGTGCTGTACACCGATGGTATCGATGAGGCCATGGACGCCGATGATCAATTGTTCGGCATTGAGCGGGTTCGTCAGTTGACCGCAGATGGTGGCGACGCTGAAGTCGTGAAAGATCGGATCGTCTCGGAGGTGCGTAATCACATTGGTGATGCTCCCCCGTTTGATGACATGTGTCTTGTCGTGATTGAGCGTATGGAGAAAGCGAACGCACAAGCTGTGACGAAAGAGACAAATGAAGCGGCTGAGGAAGTTGCTGCAGGCTGAATTTTGTCGTGTGACGTTAGTTGACCTGCGTTTCGCCTGTTTTCTGTTTGAACGCACACATGTCACCATGCTGACAACACTTGGGGTGGCCAAGGAACTGTGCGGGCAACGCGGTCTGATCGACAGGACGCAAACGTTAGCGATCCTGTGAACAGCGATCCTGTGAGCAGCGATCCTGTCAACAAGTGCCCAACGATCTATGATCCAGTAAAGGGAAAACCTGTGAGTCGATTGTTTTCTCCTGAGTCGCATGAGTGTTTAACGCGTTTTAGTTGGAGTAGTTGGCTGCAATGAATCAAAAATCTGGAACAAAACGGTTCTTGGTGCGCTATGAAGGGCAAGTTCAAGGGGTGGGTTTCCGGTTCAACGCAGTGAGACAGAGTGCGGGGTTGTCGGTGCATGGTTTTGTCCGAAACGAGCCCGATGGGTCGGTGCTGATGGATGTCGAGGGTGATGCTCAGGATGTGAAACGTTTGCTTAAGCGAATCGAGGCAGAAATGTGCGAGAACATTGAGGCTTTTGATGTTGACGAGCGTCCCCTTTCAGGCAGCGCGGGTGGATTCAATATCCAATACTGAAACGCGGTTTACTGAAACGCGGTTTGTTGTGAGTTGCTGCATACGTGATCGTATGGTTTGCCTGCGATGGTTATGAACGCAGTTGACTTCGGATTGGGGGAATTTCGGGTGGGTTACTGAATTGGACCCTTCCCCGTTAAACTGCTGCGATGAATGAAATACAGCAATTTGATTATGATCTCCCGCGCGAGTTGATCGCACAGGATCCGCTGCCCACACGCAGTGATTCCCGCTTGATGTTGGTGGAGCGAGAAACTGGGCGAATCGATCATCTGCATGTCAGGGACTTACCTGATGTTTTAGATTCTCGTGATGCGATTGTGTTCAACAATAGTCGGGTCGTGCCTGCGCGCCTGGTTGGGTATCGCAAGGAGACCGGTGGACGTTGGCAAGGGCTGTTTCTTCAAGCGGACGCGGCTTCAGGCGTCTGGGAAGTGTTGACTAAAACGCGGGGAAAGCTCAAACCAGGAGAGCGGATCACTGTTCAGGACCGTGATGCACGAGATGGAATGGAGCTTGAGGTCGTTGCAAGGACGGATACTGGTAATCTTTTAGTTCAGCCGCACCTGCCTGAGGGATTTGTTGCTTTGCAGGGTGGGGCGGGGAAAGTTCTCAAAGATCCGGCTGACTGGCTTGAGCAATACGGCAGGATTCCATTGCCACCGTATATCAGAGATGGGCAGATGGTTGATGCGGACATTGAACATTATCAGACGGTGTTCGCGAAGCACCGTGGGAGCGTAGCGGCGCCAACAGCTGGTTTGCATTTCACCGAGGCTTTGCTCGACCGCATACGTAATATGGGCGTTTATCTTGGGGAGGTGACTCTGCACGTTGGAATTGGCACTTTTCGACCCATTCAGGTCGAGCAGCTTGATGAACACAAGATGCACCATGAATCGGGCTGCCTTGATGAAGCAACCTGTAACTCGATCAGCAGTAGGCGACAGGATGGTGGGCGATGCATCGCGGTTGGTACCACGACGGTGCGAGTTCTGGAATCTGCAGCGGCGCAGGGGGCGGGCCTCCAGCCCTGGCAAGGTGAGACAGATATCTTCATTCGACCACCCTTTCAATTTCAGGCAATCGATGGGTTGTTGACCAATTTTCACTTGCCACGCAGTTCCCTCTTGGTGCTGGTCAGTGCATTTGCCACTCGTGATCTGGCACTTGAGGCTTATCGAAAGGCGATTGAGCAAGAATATCGTTTTTACAGCTATGGCGATGCTATGATCATTGTGTAGGGCATGGTTCCGGTCAGCTAGCCGGTTATTCGCCCATCTATGTTCGGGCCGGCATGGTGTTTGTCGGATGTACTCGCTTAATCTGACCAAACCCTAGATTTAGACTTTAGCGACAACGTAAAAAGTTCCGGTCGTGACGGTCAGGCCTTTTGGGACAGGCAAGCAAGCTTAAACGCGCTGGTTTATGTGATTCTTTTTCCCCGTTTTGGCTATGCGTGACTCATGTTTAACCAACATGAAGAGGCGTTATCCGAACGATAGCTGTTGTCCAGTTGTCATCCCACGCCTTTTTCTTCCGGTCCTGGCGGCCGGATCACATTAATACGATTCGCCGCATAGGGAAAACACATGACCAGAATTAACACAAACGTTCCGTCACTCGTCGCTCAGAACCGTCTTCAGGCAAGTAACAGCGATCTCAACTCCGCATTGACTCGTCTTAGTACAGGTCTTCGCATCAACAGTGGTAAGGACGACCCAGCCGGGTTGATTGCAAGTGAGGCTCTTCGGAGTGAAATCACGGGATTGAACAAAGCAGTAACAAATACTCGCCGAGCGGGCCAGATTATCACCACCGCTGACAGCGCGATGGGGCAGATCAACAGCCTCCTCAACGATGTCCGAGGCTTGGTTGTCGAGGCTGCTAACACGGGTGCACTGAGCAGCGAAGAGATCGCTGCTAACCAGTTGCAGATTGACAGCTCACTCGAAGCAATCAACCGAATTGCACAGTCGACGACTTTTCAGGGACGAAAGCTTCTTGACGGTTCGCTTGACTATACGAGCACCGTTGGTGAAGCCAGTTCAGTAGCCGATTCGAGCATTCAAAGTGCACAGTTGGGAACCAGTGGATCGCTGGATGTAGACGTTGTCGTTGACAGCGCTGCTACTCAAGCATCATCGAATGTTAGTGCTGCCGGTTTCACAGCAGCTGCGGCAGCAAGTACCACGGTTACCAGCGGAGCTGACGTGATTACCGTCACCGCTGCTGCCACGGGATCGGACTTCAACGATGTTCAGGTATTGTTTGATGATGATACCTCAAACACTGGTGCTGCAGCTGGAGTCTATGACGCCGACCAGCGAACCATCACCGTCTCGTATGATTCGACTGACGGCACCGCGACCAATCACGACATGACCGCAATGACGGCTGCCATCAATGGTCTCACTGACTTCACTGCGACTCTCGCTGGAACTGGTACCAACGCACTCACTGTGCCTGCCACAACAGCAAGTACTGGCAGCACTGGTGGTGAGGTTCTCAATGCTGACTTGGTTTTCCAGTTGACTGGATCTGGCGGAGCAGAAACGTTCAATTTTAGTGCTGGGACATCAAAGGATCAGATCGCGTCCGCGATCAGTCTGGTTTCCGATAGCACCGGAGTATCTGCGGCTGTTTCATCGGGTGTGTTGAATGTTACCTCCACCGATTACGGGTCCACTTCGCTGGTTGACATTGACATCATCAGTGAAGGTGTAGGCGGGACTTTTGGCTCCAGCTTGTCGGCAGCACGCTCAACCGGAACGAATATCTCTGCATCGGTCAACGGCGTAGAGGCTGATGGCGTTGCAAACACTCTTTCAATCAATACCAGCACGCTCGACTTGAGCTTGACGGTCGACGCTGGAAGCTCAACAAACTTTACGTTCACGATCAGTGGCGGTGGAGCGACCTTCCAACTTGGTGCCGATGTAACAAGCACTCAGCAGGCCAGCATTGGTATCGCTAGTGTTAGTACTGGGCAACTCGGCGGTGCATCCGGACGTCTTTACGAGCTCGGAAGTGGCCAGGCAAAAAGCTTGAGCAATGATGTTAGCGGTGCAGCTGATATTATCGCCGAAGTTATTAATAAAGTTACTTCGGTTCGTGGTCGACTTGGTGCGTTCCAATCCACGACGCTGGAAAGTAACCTTGTTAGCCTGAACGAGACTGCAGCTAACCTTCAGGAAGCTGAAAGCTCGATTCGTGACGCCGACTTCGCCGCTGAGTCAGCGAATCTGACTCGTGCTCAAATTCTGGTTCAGTCCGGTACCAACGTGCTGGCACTTGCCAACCAAAACCCACAGAACGTGCTCGCTCTCCTCCGATAGAGCAACGCAAGCACTGTGTTTGAATCATGACGGCCATTCAAGGTAACTTGTGTGGCCGTTTTTTTGTCTTTGCAGTACGAGTGCGGATGGAGCCTCTCTGCCTTGTCTCGGTTGATGCGATGCGTGCGCTACATGGGCAGGCACATTTCCGGGAAAAATGCATTGTGAGTGAATGTTCTGTCGGTGTGCTGCTTGGTGAGATCAATGACAGGGTTGCTATCAACCATTGCTAGCAGGTGCCGATTCTTCGTGTCTGCTGTGTTTGGAGTTCCAGAGGCTCGCAATCAAGCCTATGACGGACACGCAACCAACCATTCCAAAGACGTATTGGTGACCTTGGCGACCCGGGTACTCATCAATCAGGAATCCTGTCAATGCGCCGAAGAATACATCCGGAAGGAAACCAATGAGCGATACCAGTCCAGCAGCTGTACCGAGAAGCTGTGGTGGAATGTGCAGGTCGTCGAATACCGAAAAGTAGATGCCTCGCAAGCCGTACATCGTTGCTGCCGTGCTGATCGAGACCATCATGAGACCCAACCACTGCAGGTTTGGGGGGGCCAGGAAGGCTAATGACGAGTTCCCAATTGCTGCCAGCATGAACAGGACGGCCATCGATTTGAAGTGACTGAAGCGATCCGCCACTAGTCCAGCACCGATCGCGGCAAACGGACGGGCCCAGAATGTCAGAGTGGTAAGCTGTGATGCTTGCAGTTCCGTTGATTGATAAACATCGACGGAAAATATTCCGTAATTGTCGATGCTTTTGTAACCACAATAAGCGCAGAGCACGACAAGTCCATGCAGCCAAATCTCGGGATGGCGAACGAGCTGAGAGATCGAACGCCTGGTCACCGGGTGGCTGTGTGCGTCGGAGTGGTTCCTGCGGAGCTTGAACAAGACAAGCGGGACAAGAAAAGCAGTCGTGGCGACCACAATGATGGTGAAAATGATGATTGACTGCAGGGCCGTGGCCAAGTTCTCTGGAGAAGCATCTTCTACGGGGATGAGTTGGGCGAACATCAGCGTCATGGCAGTCGCAATCATTGCGGCGAACAGTCCCCGCCCCGCATCGAGTAAACCAAAGGCGGTTGCCTGTTGGTCTGAGCCTCCTAGGGAATGTGTGACTTTGAGCATGGCGGACCAGAAGAGTAGGATCGTTGTCAGCCCAAAGTATGCATAGACGCAACAGAGTAGGAGGCGATTGGGGTTTCCTAGCAGGGCAAACCCACCCGTTGCTGTCGCGACGAGGGCGGCACACATCAGCCAACGCGGTGGAAATCGGTCTGCCAGCGGACCTCCCAACCCGTATGCGATCATTGCCACCACGCCATAGCAGGAAAAAGCCAAACCGAAATCCAAGTTGGTGATCCCCCACGCTTCCAGCATGGTAGGTCGGAAAAGACGCGGCAGTACGAACGGCAATAGAAAGATTGCCTCTCCGGCAAGAATGACGGGGCAAAGGAGCCAGAGCCGACCATGTGCCGTGTCCGATTGAGTTTCTTGGATTTGATTCAATGGTGTTGTTCCGGAAAGTAAACCGTTGCTGACTTTAGCGGTTAGGTGGTATTTTTGGCTTCGATCGAGACGCTTCTGAGAGCATACTTTCGGGGCTTTGTGATCGCGGAATGAGTAGTTGCGACTAAAACGCAACCTTGTGGGTCCGGTTGTGACGGATGGTGCGGTTGTGCAATGACAGGTCAGCAATTCCGGAGATGTCTGCCGAATCCCGTCGGGGAATTGTAACTATTGGTTCCGATGAACAAACACGGAGACACACCCAAGCCAGAGATCGGATTCGATGGTGGTGTGTCTGTCCCGGTCCATCGCGGCCGGCTTTCACTTTACGTCCGCGATCAACCATCTGGATGGAACCACCATGACACGTATCAATACCAATGTCCCGTCACTTGTTGCACAGAGCCGATTGCAGAACAGCAATCAGGATTTGCAGACAGCACTGACTCGCCTCAGCACCGGTCTTCGAATCAATACCGGAGCGGACGATCCTGCTGGATTGATTGCCAGTGAGGCACTCCGAAGCGAGATCACCAGTCTTGGCAAAGCCGTTAGTAACACGCGGCGAGCAAGTCAGATTATCAGTACTGCTGACAGCGGACTTGGTCAGGTGAGTAACCTGCTCAACGACATCCGGGGGCTGGTTGTCGAAGCAGCTAACTCTGGCGGATTGAGTAAGGAAGAAATTGCCGCCAACCAACTGCAAATCGACAGCTCACTTGAGGCGATCAATCGAATCTCGCAATCGACTACCTTTCAGGGTAGTAAGTTGCTCGACGGAACGCTCGACTTTGTCAGTACAGCAAGAAGCGTCGCGTCAGTACGTGACATTAACATTGACCAAGCGAACTTGGGTGCAGTGGGTCAGATTAGTGCCGAAGTTGTGATTGACAGCGCTGCAACCAAGGCATCAATCACCGCGGCAACAGGCGCATTTACTGCAGCCGCCAATGCCACTACCACCGTGACCAGTGGTGCCGACACGATCACGCTCACGGCGGATGTTCAAGGTTCTGATTTCAATGATGTTCAGATTGTTTTCAATGATACTGACACACACACAGGCGCCGCTACTGGTGCGTTTGACGCGGCACAAGGGACTATCACTGTCTCGTATGATTCGACTGATGGAACGGCCACCAACCACGACATGACTGCGATCACTGCTGCTCTTGATGGGCTGGCTGATTTCAGCGCCGCTCTTGCGGGAACAGGTACAAACGCATTCACCGCACCTACAGCTACGTCTTCAACATTGAAGAGTGGTGGTGAAGTGCTTAGTGGTGACCTCGTGTTTCAGTTGTCTGGGGAAAACGGTTCCGAGACTTTCAACTTCGGGGCAGGTACCGCTGCTTCACAAATTGCAAGTGCCGTGAATCTGGTTGCAGACAGCACCGGTGTTAGTGCCTCTTTTGATTCCGCTCTGGGATTGACTTTCCAGTCCACTGGGTATGGTAGTGACACGCTCGTGGATATCGAGGTCATTAACGAGGCGACCGGTGGCACGTTTGCTGCCGGCTTGGGGGCTGATAGAGCAACGGGGGCGGACATCGTTGCAACTGTGAACGGTGTTGAGGCCGATGGTGTCGGTAACAGTCTTTCGATTAACACTAGCGTCCTGGACCTTACGTTGACGGTTGACGCCGGAAGTAGCACCAACTTCTCGTTCGACATTACGGGCGGAGGAGCTCTCTTCCAACTTGGGCCAGATGTGACATCCAACCAGCAAGCTAGGTTGGGTATCGGAAGTGTAAGTACCGGCCAATTGGGTGGAGCGAATGGGCGATTGTATGAGCTTGGCAGCGGCCAGGCTCGAAGCCTCGAGAATGACGTCGCGGGTGCTTCGGTAATCATCGAGGACGTGATTGCAAAGGTCACTGGATTGCGTGGACGACTGGGTGCATTCCAGTCAACGACTCTGGATAGCAACATGATCAGCTTGAACGAGACCCTTGCCAACTTGCAAGAGGCTGAGAGCTCGATCCGCGATGCTGACTTTGCTCAGGAGTCGGCGAACCTGACAAGAGCTCAGATCTTGGTTCAGTCTGGTACCAACGTTCTGGCCTTGGCCAATCAGAACCCTCAAAACGTTCTATCGCTGTTGCGATAAGCAGCGATCCGTGAGGGGAGCCAACCCGTTTAGTGGTTGATAGCAAAGGCCGGTGAGGTCATTTCACCGGCTTTTTTGCATTCTTGGGGGGGGATTAGCAATAGAGTCGGGCTCAGCGATCATTTTGCTGGATAGATCGGAATGCATTTGACGATCTTTTCGGATGACGTAGGTTCACATGGACCCTACTTGTTAACTCATGGGGTTTTTCCCTGAATCGCTCGAGTCCAGCAACCCGCGGCTAATTATGGGGCGTATCCAATCCTCTATCGGTTTGATCACTGGTACCGATATCGGTGGCACAGTGGATCAGTTGGTCGCATTGAGCGGCCGACCGCGTGATCGGCTCGTCAATAGCACGACATTGCTGCAACAGGAGCAGCAATCACTCGCTGAGTTAACGGCTGCTGTGATTGGCGTCCAATTGGCGGGACAAAAGCTCGCCAGTACCTCTACGTTTCGATCGAAGACTGCGACAAGCAGCAACAGTGATGCGCTGTCAGCGATTGCTGGCACTAAGTCTGAGGCAGGCAGTTACGTTGTTCGGACACTACAGGCTGCGTCCACCCATACGGTCGGCTCTTTGCAGCGATTGGCTTCATCCGAGTCTGCCCTTGGGTACACCGGAACCCTCAAGGTTCAGCCCGCAGGCGGATTCATCGATGATTCTGCCTCGCTTGCGGGGCTAAATGGTGGTCGTGGTGTTGAGGCTGGAAAAATTCGTTTGACTGATCGAAGTGGTGCATCGGCTGAGGTTGATCTAACGGCGGTTCGTACCATCAATGATGTGTTGGCGGCAATCAATGACGCCGAGGTAGATATCAAGGCAACCACGGTTGGCAACGCCATTCGTTTGAGTGATCAAACTGGAAGCACTGCCTCGAATTTGAAAGTCGAGCAGCTTGGTGATAAAGAAACTGCTGCAGACCTCGGGTTGTGGGGTATCGATGCCGCAGCATCGACGGCAACTGGGTTTGATCTCGAGGTGCCCGCAACAACGTTGGCCTTGCGTGGGGCTGCGTTGACGGAGCTAAACGGAGGTCAAGGGCTCGGACCGTTGACCAACCTTGATATCACATTAGCTGATGGAAGTAACGCATCGGTTGATCTTTCGACGGCCACCAATACCGCCGAAATTGTAGACGCAATCGACGCATCAGGCCTGGCGCTGATCGTGCGGGTGAATGACGCAGGAACAGGCTTCCGAGTGCGTGATGTGTCGGGTGGTAGTGGCAGTTTTACCATATCTTCTTCCGATAGTACGGCTTCCAGTGTCGGGTTGGACGCGAGCACCACGGGTTCAATTGTCGTGGGAGATAACCTCAATCGACAGACGGTCACCACCAGCACTTCCTTGGCTGACTTGAATCAGGGCGATGGGATCGATACCGGAAGCTTCACGATTACTGACAGCGCAGGCGTCGTTGGTGCAATCAATATTAAGGTTGAAGATATCACGACAGTGGGCGATCTGGTGGATGCGATCAACGCACTGTCCACAGGTGTAACTGCATCTCTCAATGATGCGGGTGACGGCATAGCGCTCGTTGACACAGCAGCAGGAAGTTCAACGCTGAAGGTGGAGGATACTGGCACGGGCACGTCAGCCGCTGATCTTGGAATTGCTGGAACTGCGGAGATGCAAACCGTGGCAGGGGTGAGTGTGTCAGCCCTCGTGGGCACGCAATCTGCAGAAATTTCCGTCGAAGCCACCGATACGCTCGCATCCCTTGCGGCAAAAATCAACGACACCGGGCGATACGCAACGGGCTCGGTCGAAGCGAACGATGATGCATCATTTTCTTTGAGGTTGCTTAGCACGAAAGGTGGTGAGGGCGGACGCTTTGGCATCGAAACATCAGGTTTTGATCTCGACCTGCGAACCACATCTACTGCGCAGGACGCTAAGATCTCAGTCTCTGCGGATGGTGGCCCGTCACAAATTCTTTCTTCGTCAGATGGTGTTTTCGAAGTGAATGGCGGTGCGGACGGAGCGGCCTTGATCAGTTCTGCAACGTTGCTTGACGATATAGCGGGCGGAGCAGATCGAGGGAGCTTTACGATCACTGACAGTGCGGGCGCGATTGGTGCCGTGAATTTGGTCGCTGAAGGAATCACCACGGTCGGTGGCCTGATGGACGCGATTAATGATTTGAATGTCGGGGTCCTGGCCTCGTTGAATGATGCAGGCACGGGACTGGCAATCACTGATACTGCAGCAGGTTCCGGATCACTTGTGGTTGCCGATACGGGTTCTGGTGTGGCTGCATCAAGCTTGGGCATCGCCGGAACAGGTTCGACGCAAACGGTGGGTGGAGCCTCTGTAACAGCGCTGGTTGGGCCGGCGGAAGTAAACACCGACACGACTACAAGTGGGTTGTCTTTCACGTTGAAACAAGTGACAGGCGAAGACATAACAGTCGATGTGGCGAACGATTCCTCGACTGTGGTAAGCGCCGCTGAAACGCTTGTGAGTCAGTACAATCTGCTTGTCGATAAGCTCGATTCGTTGACGTTTTTTAATCCGGATACTGATGAGGTCGGGTTGCTCTTCGGATCATCTGAAACATTGAGGATTCAAACGGGATATTCCAGACTCTTATCGGGACGCATTAGCGGCGCTGGCGATCTGAAGTCCATCGGTCAGGTCGGACTGGGATTCAGCGACACTGGCAAGCTCGAGTTGGATTCAACCGAGTTGACAGAAGCGATCGAGAATGGCGGGCAGGATGTTGAAGAATTTTTCAGTACCAGCGATTCTGGATTGGCAGCGAAGCTCGATTCCTTAGCGGAAAAGCTTGCTGGTGAAACAAACGGCATGTTGCTAAACCGTTCTGAGACGTTATCAACGCAAATCGAATTCAACAATGACCGAATTGAATCGTTGAACGAACGCTTGGAGAATGAGCGTGAGCGGCTGTTGCGCCAGTATTATTCCATGGAACAGGCGATTGCAAAAATTCAAAGCAATCAGCAGGCGGTATCTCAGATATCGCCCCTTAGCATCCCCACATAATGAATGTGGTGGCGATAACCTTTACTTAACGGACGAGTGAATTTGATGAACCTTGGTGACGGACGATTTGCGAGGCGGGATAACGTGAACGGTGGTGAGCAATACCTTGAGTCTGTTGTGCGCACTGCGTCACCCGCAAAATTGCGTCTGATGTTGATAGAACGCGCTGTTGGTGTGTGCGAGAGCCTTGAAGTAGCGTGGCGAGAAAACCCGGGGCAAGGATATAATGAACAGTCGTTAAAGCTGTTTGAGCTCATCAATGAGTTGCTGCGCGGAGTGGTGGGAAGTAAGCAGGGTGATGGAGAGGAAATCTGCAAACAAGTGTCAGATCTCTACGTTTTCTTGCTTAAACATCTACTGATTGCTGAGCAAGGAAGTGATATCGCCTCCATTGAGGAAATCCGGGCAGTGTTGCAAGTTGAAGCCGAAACTTGGAGATTGGCCTGCGCCAACGAACTGCCTGCGACTCTGGGGGGGCAGGGCCAAATGAGCTCTGAGAGTAACAGCGGGTTAAATCTCGAAGCCTGAATTTGAAGCTTGAGGAACGGCTCGCGAGACGCGTTCTCAGCTTGCGGCTCAGCTGACGCGTGGCTGCAGAACGGGACGTAATCCGTCATTTCTTCGGGTGTATTGACCTTTTTTCGGGGCACTTGGTGACGATTTGTATTCGCAAGTTGTCGATTCGCTTTCGTTGCGCTATTCTGTGTGTGACGGCTGGCTAATGTTGCCTGCCATTTTTTCCAATTGAAGGTCTGGTGATGATTCGCTTTGTGTTGATGCTGCTTGCGGCGGCTTTTGGATTCAGTGCGGTGCGTGGTTTTGCTCAGGATGCTCAACCTGAAACAAAGGCCGCTGTTGTCGATAATACTGGCGTCAAAAAGAGAAAGACTGCCAAGACTGATGATCAATACATACGAATCAAAAAGTCGGATAGTGGAGAGCCGCAGGCACTGCAGACCGCTATCGTCAGATACGCTGGCAAGAAAGGCACTAAGAATGCGGGCAAGATTGTAGACCTTGTCGGTGTTGTACACATCGGACAGCGAGAGTACTACGAGGATCTCAATAAGAAGTTGGGTAAGTATGATTCAGTACTGTATGAACTGGTCGCGCCCGATGGGACACGGATCAAGCCAGAAGATCTAAAGAAGAGTCGTTCTGTCATTGGGTCCATGCAGTCTGGCATGAAAGATATGCTCAACCTCGAGTACCAGTTGGAGTTGATCGATTATCTGGCTAAGAACTTCCGCCATGCAGATATGAGTCCTGAGGAATTTGCCAAAGACCTTGAGCGAAGAGATGACAGTGTATTGAAAATGGTTGCTAGAATGATGGGCGCGGGGCTTGCGAATCAGTCGGGTGGAGGTGACGCCGGCATGCTGCTTGCTTTGCTAAGTAGTGATCGCTCAAAGCGTCTTAAGCAAACGATGGCAAAGCAGTTAGTGGATGTGGGTACCCTGTCCGCCGGTATGAACGATGCAAACGGTGAGAACACCATCATCAAGGGACGTAATGCAAAAGCGTTCAGCATTCTAGAGGATGAGCTTTCGGGTGATTCCAAGCGAGTTGCAGTGTTCTATGGTGCGGGGCATTTGCCCGACATGGCTGAAAGACTTGAAGACGATTTCGAGATGGTCGAACGAAAGACCAACTGGTTAGACGCTTGGGACCTTACGCGAAATTGACCCGGTTGAACGCTGTGTTTCTACGGTTGGTGCACATCAGGCGTTTGATTTTGGCGGCTCATGTTCACCTGCATTGAATCATTTGCCGTTCGTGGAATTTGCGTTCAGTTCACGATCTGGCTAAACCAGTATTTCGTCGATCACGCGGCCGTGTACGTCGGTAAGCCGGAAGTCTCGGCCCGAGTGTCGATAGGTCAGTTTTTCGTGGTCGATGCCGAGTAGGTGCAGCATCGTTGCGTGAAGATCGTGTGTGTGTGTCGCATCTGTCGCAGTACGGATGCCGTATTCGTCGGAAGTGCCGTGCACGACACCTCCCTTCACGCCCCCGCCTGCCATCCATGACGAAAAACAGTGTTTGTGATGTTCTCGGCCAGCGTGATCTGAGTTTTGGTGAAATGCCGTCCGTCCGAACTCCGTTGTCCATACTACGAGCGTTCGTTCCAACATGCCACGTTGCTTAAGGTCGGTAAGCAAGCCGGCAATGGGCTGATCAATCGCCTTTGCTAGTCGCTGGTGATCGCCCATGTTGCCGTGGGAATCCCAGTTTTTGTTTGATCCGACGTCGATCAGTTCGAGGAATCGAACGCCTCTTTCGGCGAGTCTCCGAGCTACGAGGCATTGCCATCCAAAACCGCTGGTAGTGGCGGCATTGACTCCATAAAGCTTCAGTGTGGCTTCTGTTTCCTTCCTGATATCGAATGCCTCGGGGGCTTCACGCTGCATTCCGAAAGCGGTTTCGAACGAGCGTATCCGAGCTTCGAGTGTTTGATCGGAGCTACGTGTTTGTTGATGCGAAGCATTCAAACGTTCTCGGAATGTAAGCTCCATTTGTTGCAGTGAGCTATCTGAGGCACGCGGCTGTAAGTTGGGCAACGGCGTCTTGCCAGGGATGACATGTGTTCCTTGGTGGCAAGCGGGAAGGAAATCGCTTCCCCACGTTTGCGCGCCGGCGTACGGAGCCGCTGGTGCAAGAACCATGAACGACGGCAGATTCTGGTTTTCTGTACCCAGTCCATAGCTCACCCAAGCTCCGGCACTTGGACGCGCAAATTGAGCTGAGCCAGTGTGTGCGGCGAGTGTTGCCTTGTCGTGCCCATCACTATTGCAGTGCATTGCGTTCAGGACACACATGTCGTCGATGACTGACCCGATCTGAGGAAATAGTTCACTGACCCAAGTTCCGCTCTCGCCATATTGGGAAAATGAGTACCGCGGTTTGATCAAAAAACGTTTGAAGTCACCGGATTGGTTCAGCCATCGTGATGCGGTGATGGTCTTGCCATGATCGGTGGTCAGTTGTGGGCGGTGGTTGAATGTGTCGATATGTGACACGCCACCGGTTGAGTAAAGGAAAATAACGCGATCCGCCTTGGGGGCGTGATGAGGTGACTTCGAAGCCAAGGGGTTCTCACTGCCGCGACTGACCTCGCTCAACATTCCCGCCAATGCGGTTGCACCAAAACCTCCTGAAGCACGTTGCAGAAAGTCGCGACGATTTGGTGTTGTGGAACTCATCTATCGATTTACCATTTCTCAATCAAGGTACAGAAAAGCATTGCTGGTAAGCAGAACTCGCGCTAACGCCGACCAAGCTGCAAGTTCGCCCGCTTCACTATCCGCTTCGGTAGACGTTCGATTGCGATAGGTAGTCACAAAATCAACCGCGTCGTCGATGGTTTGCGAGTCGGGAATGCGTCCATGCGTGACCTCAAATGCCCATCTGATTTTTTCGCGAACGTCACCTGAAACCGATGCGATTCGTTTAGCGAAAGTTAACGCTTGTTCATAGACAAGTCGTGAATTCATCAGAAACAAGGCTTGAGATGGAGTCGTCGTTGGCAAACGTTGAGCAACGCTCAGGTTGGGATCAGCAGCATCGAACAGGGAAAGGTAGGAGTTCCGCCGGTTCCGCTGGATCATTAAATAGACGCTGCGATGATTTGAGTCATACACGGCATGAAATGGGTTGTGGATCGTGAACGCCCAGCTATCGACGGGAGGGAATGGATGCGACGTTGGGATGGTTCTGTTGAGATTGCCACTGACCATGAGCATTGAATCACGGAGCGATTCCGCATCCAATGGTCTGCGGGTGAATTTCCAGTGATATTGATTCGATGGATCCGAGACCATGTTTTGATCTTGGTCGTTACTGGCCAGTTGATATGTCTTGGACGACATGATCATGCGGTGCAGGTGCTTCAGGGACCAACCAGATTTTATGAATTCAGAGGCAAGCCAATCCAGAAGTTCGGGATGAGTTGGAGATTCCCCGCGTGAGCCGAAGTCACTTGGGGTGGCAACAATGCCGTTTCCAAAATGCCATTTCCAAACACGATTGACAAAAACGCGTGCTGTTAACGGGTTGCTTGGGCGGGTGATCCAGTTTGCTAGGCTGAGTCGCCCGCTCCCCGTGCCCGCCGCGACTTTGTCTCCACCAAAGACTTGGAGATTCCGTCGCGGCACTTCCTCGCCAGTTCGGTGAGGTTCACCGCGTAGTTGGATTCTTGCGTTGTTGGGGGTTCCTTCGACGACACCGTAGGCCACGGGGTAGATGGGGGTGGACGCTAGAGTCTTTCGTTGTTTCGTGAGTGTTTGCAGTTTGGCTTCAATGGACGCCAGTTCGGCCTGCTGTGTGTTTGGGCCAGTGGTGGGTAGCCCAGTGGTGGGTAGCCCAGCCTTTGGATCAGGGTCAGTGAATGGAACGGATTGCAGGCCAACATTGTCAATGTCTCTTTGGCATGCAGCTCCCTCAACGTGCCCAAACCCATCGCAGATGAAGCAATCGACCACCCCGTCCCAGTTTGGATGAGTGGATTTGCTCCGAAATGTTGTCGTGTTGCTCTGCGTTCCTACGGTGCCCGTATAGGTTTTGGTGACGGGGTCGATGGTGATCCTTAGCGTATGCCAAACCTCAGGTTTGAGTTGGTGGACTGTTTCCCATTGTGTGCCGTTACGGATTGCGAACTCTTTTGACGTTGCGCTGAACTCAACGGCCAGCGATTGAACGACCCCGCGTCCAAGATAAAACCGAAATGCTCCATGTTGCTGTGATGCTTCGTTGGTCCTGAAATCGATCGTGAAATGTAGTTTCTCAACGTCTTGTGATCGGAATGCTTTGGGAAAGACATAGCGGATGCCGTCGGTCGGCTTGCCTGTTCCCATGCGAACGCCAAGCAACCCCTTGGGGTGGATGTGGGTGAACGGGCTTTGTGCATCGGGAGTGAGGGTGATAGGGCCGGAACTTACCCATGGGCTCCCGAGTGGTTTTCCGGATACTTGTGCCTCGAACCCAAGGTCCAGAGCACCACCACGAAACGTCGGATCGCAATGGATCCGCTCGTCATTGAGATTGTTGATTTCGGTGTCGATATTGGCGAGTGTGGTTTTGCGTTCTTCTTCGAGGCGTGACGCGACGCGTGGCGGAACCAATGGTGGGAAATGGGCGGGACGTTTCTGTTCTTCGCCGCCGGGAAATGCCCATTTGGAACTTTGTAATATTCCGTACAACGCATAATAGTCGTTTGCACTAATCGGATCGTATTTGTGGTCATGACATCGTGCACATCCGATGGTAAGCCCCAGCAGCGAGCGTCCTAGCGAATCGATAACATCAGCAAAGTCGAGGTGTTGGAACGCTGGCGAGGCTTTGTATCCGTAACGTTTTCCAATTGCAAGAAATCCAGTGGCCGTGATGCGATCGGCAAATTCCGATTCCGGTCCGTTTTTTGCGAGGATATCACCGGCGATTTGTTCGCGGATGAACTCGTCGTAAGGTTTGTCAGCGTTGATAGCTCGGATAACCCAATTCCGATACTTTCCCGCTTCACGCACGGGATAATCTGAGCCATCGCCCGCTGTGTCCGCGTAACGTGCAATATCAAGCCAGTGTCTCCCCCAACGTTCTCCATAAGCAGGAGAGTTCAGGAGCCGATCAATCATGGATTCAAAAGCCAGGGGGGAATCATCATTGAGATACTGTTGGATTTCGAATGGCGTTGGTGGCAGGCCGGTGAGGTCGAAGGTTGCACGCCGGATTAAAACGCGACGATCCGCCTCAGCGACTGGTACCAAACCCTCTTGTCCAAGTTGATGCATGATGAATGCATCAATCGGGTTTCTGGACCAGGCTTTAGGGACGTCCCTTGGGGGCTCAGGTGAGGTCAGTGCCTTGAATGACCAGAAGTCTCTTGCCTGTTGTACATTCATTCGCTCTGCGTTTGGATGTGCGTCGTCACGCCGGGGGTCGTGTGCGCCCCGTTGAATCCAATTTTTGAGATCAGCAATTTGCCGAGCAGACAATGCCTGGGAAGGTGGCATTTGCAAATCTGGGTCGTCGTAGGTGACGGCGCGGATTAGCAAGCTGGTTTCGGGGTGTTGCGGCTCGATTGCTGTGCCTCGATCGCCCCCCTTTAGCCATGCATCGCGTGAATCGAGGCGTAACCCACTTTCCTGCTTTTTTTCACCATGGCAATCAATGCAGTGCTTGAGGAGAATCGGGCGAATGCGACTTTCAAAAAACGCTTCCTCGCTTTCTGACGTGTAGCCGCTCGGGCATTGGATTGCCGTCATTACGAGCGCAAACGATAACGCGAGGATGAGGTTCACATTGAGTCTGATGCAGATCGGTCGAAGTAGAATCCTTGTGAGTGTGCTCGGGATACCGGATGATGGGGGATACGTTGCAGTTGATACGCCCAGAATCTCACAACCGCTGCCAGGTTTGTGACGCTGATTATCCGTCGAGGTTCGAGAGATGCTTTGGAGGGTCATTGCGTTTTAGGGCAGCAGAGGACGGACACCAATCAAGATGCTGCATTATACGCAAAAGTTGATCCGCAGTGAGTTGCAAGGCCTGTGAGAAGAAAACGTCTCTGGAGACAGTTACTTACGACGAGCGACGTCAAGCTCGCGTGGTCGGTGAATAAGCGACGCAGAGGAAACAGCTGGCAAGATGTGTGGTGCATTGCGTGTTAATTTGACGCGGTTTGCAGGCCATCTAGCAGGGCTGCTGCAGCATCACTCTTGTTGAGCACGTAGTAGTGAATTCCCGGTACCTGTTGGGCCATCAGGTCGAGGGTTTGGGCTCGAGCGTGTTCGACGCCAATATTAAATTGGTCCGTAGGATCATCTGTCGCGGTCATCGCGGATGCAAGTGATGCTGGAATCGCGGCCTTGCACATGCTTGCGATCCGCGTAGCTTGCTTGAAGTTGGTAACTGGCAGGATACCGGGGACGATCGGTATCGTTATCCCAATGGCTTCGCAGCGATCGCGGAAGCGATAGTAGTCAACATTATCGTAGAAGAGTTGGGTGATGATGATATCAGCACCGGCGTCGACTTTGCGTTTTAAATTGTCGAGATCTGTCTGGGCGTCAGGGGCTTCCTGGTGGACTTCAGGGTATCCGGCGACAGCGATTCCAAAGTCAAACTGATCACGAATCAATTCAACAAGTTCGTTGGCGTAAGTAAGGCCACCTTCGACAGCTTGGAATTCGGTGGTGCCTTGCGGTGGATCGCCGCGTAGAGCCACGATGTAATCTGTTCCTCGCTCCTTTGCCTGGCTTAGGTACGCTTCCAGTTCTGCAACAGTTGAGTTCACGCACGTCAGATGGGAAGCGACAGGTAGATTTGTCAGTTCCCGAACCTTTTGCAATACGTCCAGTGTTGCTCCCTGCGTCGACCCACCGGCCCCGTAGGTACAAGTGAAGAATGCGGGATCAAATTGTTTCAGACGGGTCACGTTTTCGCACAAGGCTTGTAGACCGGCTTCTGTCTTCGGCGGGAATAGCTCAAACGAGATGGCGCATCGCGACGTCGCAAAGTGTGACGCGAGACTCATGGTGTTGCCTGTGGAACGTGGTGTGAGTGAAAATTCGACAAACGTGGTGCCCACCCTGGGGCAACCTTGTACCCGCGGGAAATCGGGTTTCTGAACCGCTGGTTCACTGGAAAACCGCTCGCCAAGCGTGATGTTAGTCAGAATCCGGTCGTTTTGCACCGGGCCATGATTCTGGTGAGGCTTCACCACTCACGATTACACCCTTCCGGTTCCAACCCAAATAGGCATTCACACTGGCTGGGCAGTATCTCAACGTCAGCCCGCAACGTCGCCTGTTGCTGTTGTTGGGTGAAGATCCGTGGACCAATAGATCGCTATGAATCGAAATTTGACCAGCTTTTAATGGCGTGAGCTGATGTTGGCCGTATTGTTCGGGGGCTTTTACCGACTGGTTCAAGACGTTTCCCGAATTGGAGGCTGATGCTTCAAAATCAATCAGACCGTGATGGTGCGACCCTGTGTAAACTTCCATGCATCCATTTTCATGGTCGGCGTCGTCGATCGCCAGCCACACGGTCACCGCCCGTGTCGGCGTCAGCGGCCAATAGCTACAGTCCTGATGCCAGTCAACGCTTTTGCCGTCCATCGGCAGTTTGCAGAAAAAGTGGCTTCCCCATCCGATGACATCCTCGCCAAGGAGGTCTCGCACGTAAGAAACAAGCTTGGGATGGTTCAGGATGTCCCAGACACGGCCATGCTTCAGATGAGCACTGCTGATTGAATAGCTGTCTCGGCCTGATGCCAGTGTCTTTTCTAGGAGCGCATCGAAATACGTTCGAATCTCATCGATGGATTGCCGGTCGTAGAGATCGAGTGGACCAAGATAACCATCTCGATTCCATGAATCGATGGACGCCTCAGGCAGCCTTGCGGTGTTTTGATTTGGCGTTGGGAAAAAACGAATGTCTCGCTCAACCTTCAAGATCGATTTCTGATCCGGTGTGATGTCAAAATCAGTGGATTGTTGCATGGTGAGCGAGAAAACTGAGAGGTGGCGTTGGTTAGCGAAGGCTACGAACTGGCGTAGTGACTGGTCGTGAGCATGTTTTTGATCCGGGCTTGCGTGAAACACTCAATCTGACGTATTCCAAACCTTTGGTTAGTTTAGCATCCCAGCTTGCATTTCGGCAGTGTTGCAGAATGGAAACGGGAGTGCACCCTGTGACTTTTTCACCGCGTTTCTGATTCGTGGCGAAGGGGGGATTGCTGGAATGTCGAGTGCTGATCGTGAAAATGGAATGTCGTTGCGTGTCGAACTGACAAGTTTGGATCAACCATCCGTTGGCGGTGAACACCGTGTTGAGTGGTGCCAAAGCCTCGCCGAAGGCAGCGTGGATCTGCAGTTGCTGACGTTGGTAGACATTTGCCAGCATTCCAATGTGTCGGGAGTTTGCGATCCGGTGATCAGGCTTGCTGGTTGCCGAACGGATTCTTTGCGTTCCGCTGCGGCACAATCACTTGAAGGTTCTGTCCAGCCGAGTGTTTCCGAGGTGCCGGCTTTGATTGCATTGTTGAGTGATCAGTCGGATAGCGAAATAAGTTACTGGGCGGCGACTTTGTTGGGCAGGCTTGGGCCGCAGGCCGTTGATGCAACACAGTCTCTGTGTGACTGTTTGCAGGATTCGTCTTTCCTGCCGGCGAAGGAGCGGGCAGCATGGGCACTGATGGAAATTGGTCCGACTGCAAGCGATGCGATTCCTGTTCTGCAATCAGTTTGTGAATCAGCGCCTGCGAGGCTGCACCTACTGTGTCACAGAGCGATGAAGGTGATCGGGACAATGGGGAGCTTGGTTGCCCAACGAGCAGCCTAGCTTCTGAAGTGGATACCAGTGCTGCGGAAAATCCACGATTGAGTGATAGGTGGTCGGCAGAGTTTGGGCCTGAGTCAGGCAGCATGTTGTAGATCGATGTTTTTCGTATTTGCGTGGGAATCGAAATGGTCAAGTTTTTAAAACGTAAGCGAAGATCCAGCAAAGGAAAAAAGTCCAATGCAAACAGTGGTAGCGCTGGAGACTCATCTGCCGGTCAGCACGCGGCCGGAAATGGCAAGGTCAGTGACGAATCGCATAATGCAAAAGCAACACATCGCCCTGCAAAAGCACATATCCCGCTGACGCGATTCATTGGACCGCTCGTTAGCGTGGCAGGATTTGTTTTCGTGCTTGGTCTGGTGGTCACGGGGAAAGTGGATTTAGCTGCTATCCATATCGGCGGCGGTACCAATTCAGCTTCCGCGGCTAGTGTGCCCTCATCGATCCAACCAGTGAGTTTGCCGGCACCAGCCGGTAAATCAGAGGAAACAATGAGTATCGCAACGTTCAGTATTCAAAATTTCGATGCTGCCAAAGGTGAAGACGCCGGCGTTCTGTCTGTGCTCGCAAGTGTGATCTCTCGGGTCGACATCGTGGCAATCCAAGGCGTGTCAAAGGACGCGACCGCAATCGGTTTGCTGATGGAGAACCTCAAATCTGCGGGGGGGCAGTTCGCGTCGCAAGTCAGTCCACCTGTGGGACGCGAGGGTGACATGCAGTGCTTTGCGTTCATTTGGGACGAAGCGAGAATTCAACTCTCGCCGGGAAGTGTGTTCGTCGTGCAGGATCCAACAGATCGAATGCATTTTGAGCCCATGGTGGCATCGTTCGAGACTCGTGTTGGTGCTGTCGGTGGTCGTAGTCCATTCCGCTTCACCCTCATCAATGCCCATGCCAACCCAAGCGATGTCAGTGTTACATCTCCCTTGAACGAGATGAATGTTCTTGACGATGTGTTTCAGAGTGTGCGGCAATATGGATACCAAAAGACTGGTGAAGAGGACTGCATTCTGCTAGGAAACCTTGGCGTGAATACCGCAGGACTCGGCGAGCTGGGGAAAATTCCCAATGTCGTTTCAGTGGGGGGAGATTGCTTGACAGATACCCTGCAAACTCGAACGCTCGATCACATCCTGATTGATCAGACAACCACTCGTGAGTACACGGGACGTTTTGGATTGGTTGATCTGCAGCGGCAGTTCGGAATCACGCAAGAACAAGCGTTGTTGGTGAGTGATCATCTCATGTTGTGGGCAGAATTCAGTGTTTACGAAGTGCCCGTGTATAACGGCGTTGCTTCAGGCAGGCGCACGACACCACGGTATTGAGTGCACTGTATTGAGTGCACGGTTCAGTGACCCAAGTTGGTCGACACGTCTGCTAATGGGGGTGTCGCGTTTAGCGCCGTCCGTCGGGCAAAGGTGCTGCATTGTCCTGTTGCCCCCACAAGGATCCGTGGCGCCATCGTTAACTGCTATCTCTACTGCGTTCTGCAGTGCTTGCAACTGATGGTACCGATTAAACAAAGGCAAAACCGTCAGGATGAAACTGCCAGTTTTGGGGTTTGCCCAATGTGCGTTAGGCTGCTTTCCGGATTGCGGCCTTTGCGAGCCTTGCAGCAACACGCGGTGGAGGTGTCCGCCATCGCCGGTGCAGCCACCAGTATTGCTCAACAGAGGCGTTGATGTCTTTGGCGAGACCGGCGTTGTACCAACGGGTGAGCGTGGTGATTGATTCGCAATGACCCTCGGGATCGTCTTCCGGGTCGGCGATACCGGAGCAGGACATTTCGAATCGCATTGGCTTGCCTGTGATTCTGGTCGTTGAACCAATCATCATGGGGGCGTTGGAACTGAGAGCAAACAGGGAAAGTGCTTTGTGGCAGGACGCGGGGACACCTAAGAAGTTAACCCAGCACCCCTTGGGGCCCGCATGTTGGTCGGCCAGTAGAGTCAGAATGCCACCGTTTTTGAGGTGGGAATCGACCGCAGGAGCGCAGCCTTCTTTGTCGACCATGTGTTGACCCTTGGCCCCGCGAAAGCGTTGCACCCAATCATGAAGAAATGGGTTGTCCAGCTTTCGGGCGATGGTCAGGGTGCTGAAGCCCATCAAGCCGGTCAGGTAGCCGCCGACCTCAAAATTGCCAAAGTGTCCGGTTACGGTGACTTTGGGACGCCGGCTCAGCAGGTGCCGAAGTGTCTTGCGGTTCTCGCGAAAGACGATGTATTGGCTCCAGTTGGTCAGATGCAGGCGGCGTTGTGCCCAAGCTATTTCGCAGACCATCAAAAGCAAGTGGTGCCACATCGCGTACTCGAGACGTTTGCGGTCCTGTTCGGTTGCGTCCGGAAAAATCTGTTCCAGGTTTTGTTTTGTGATGTCTTGGCGAATTTTCAGTGGACCAGTCGCCAGCCGTGCCAGTCCGTGACAAAGTTTGTCGCCCATATCCGTGGGAAGTGTCTGAAGCACGGAAATTAGAATCCGAACCGTGGCGTACAGTACGAAATCGATTCCCAGCGTTGTTAGTCGCTGAAAGCGTTGCCAATGGTTGTTATTCGTCACAGCCGTCGTCACGGTGGCTTCCTTGCGTTCAATCCACGAAACTGCCGTAATTGTTGCCAATTTGGCGATTCGAAATCCAGACGAATTCGCACGGCTTGTGAGATTTGCCGTGAGAGTACACGATTGTCGGTGGAAGACTCTGCTTTGGGGTCGGTTTTTTTGTTCGAGAAGCGGTTTTATTGGAATGAATGCACCAAGTGCCGTGATTTTGGCTGCGGGGAAGGGGACGCGTATGAAGAGCGATCTCCCGAAAGTCCTGTGCCCAGTCGTGGGACGGCCAATGATCCACTTCGTGCTTGATGCGCTCGAGAAGGCTGGAATTCGCCGGCATATCGTGGTCGTTGGTCACCAATCTGAGTTGGTCGAGGCGGAACTGGAGTCGCGTGGTGGAGATATTCACTTCGTACTGCAAAGCCCGCAGTTGGGAACGGGCCACGCCGTCCAGATGTGCCGAGAGGCTTTGGCTGAGCAGCAGGGGCCGACGATTGTCGTCGCCGGGGACTCGCCATTGATTCAGGCGTCCAGTCTCCGCGAACTTCTCCAGCACTTTGAACAGACCCAGCCGGCATTGTTGCTTGGTACCCTCGAAAAAGACGATCCCACGGGCTTGGGCCGGATCGTTCGTGATCAGCAGGGCGAATTCACCGGGATCGTCGAACACAAGGATGCGTCTCCCGAACAATTGGCGATTCGAGAGGTGAATATGAGCACCTATCTGTTTCAAACGCCAGATTTGTTGCAGGTTTTGGAACAACTGAGTGACGATAACGCTCAGTCTGAGTACTATCTAACGGATTGTGCGAGACTGCTCCGCCAAGCGGGGCAACCAGTGGCGGCTGTGCCCGTCCTCAAAGAGTGCGAATCACTGTCGATCAATAATGCCGACGAACTGACACAAGTCGACGAAAAAATGCGAGCTATGGGTTATGCGTGAACTGAAAATTTTCAGTGGTCGTGGCAATTACGCGTTGTCTGCGAAAATCTGCAAACATTTGCATCTTGAGCCAGCCGCCATCACGCTCGGGAAATTCCCCGACGGCGAGAACTTTTGCAAGCTCGATGAGGATGTTCGCGGACGTGACATTTTTCTCGTGCAGCCTACGGCGCCGCCGGTTAACGACAACTTGATGGAGTTGTTGATCATGATCGATTGCTGCAAACGGGCCAGCGCGGAGAGGATCACTGCGGTTGTTCCTTATTACGGGTATGCACGGCAGGATCGCAAGGATGAGGGACGCGTTCCAATCACGGCCAAACTTGCAGCCAATTTGGTCACGCGGGCTGGCGCTGATCGAGTCTTGACGATGGATCTGCACGCGGCACAAATTCAAGGCTTCTTTGATGTGCCTGTGGATCACCTCTACGCGGCGCCCGTCTTGAATGAGTACTTCAGTGAATTGGGCATGGAAGGTGACGACATCGTCGTTGTGAGCCCAGACGAAGGGAGTATCAAGAGAGCACTTGGGCATAGCAAAAGGCTCGGCGGCACCTTGGCGATTGTAGACAAGCGACGTACCAGTGCTCTGGAAGTGCGTCAAAGCACAATCATTGGTGGACCGGTCGAAGGAAAGATTGCGTTGCTGTTCGACGATATGATTAGCACCGCGGGATCAATTTGTGGTGCGGCAAGGTTGGTGCATGAAGCCGGTGCACGGGAAATTCACATCGCAGCTACCCATGGCGTGATGTGCGGACCTGCCATTGAAAAACTGCGAGACGCGCCGATTAATTCGATTGTTGTGACAGATTCGATCCCAATTCCGAAAGAAAAGCAGTTGCCGAATCTGGTCCAATTGACCGTCGCGCCATTGTTGGCTGAGGCAATCAAGCGAATTCATCACGATCAATCGATCAGTGAGCTATTTCGGGAACGTTGATTCTCTGGCGGGCTCGGTCCTTCAGAGTGGTGGTCTCGTGTAAAAATCAGATTCACCATGCGAATAGCGAAGTGCAAGTTCACAGACGATTTCCCATTCGACATGCGAGATAGGCATGGTCAGAACCACGCGATTTGGTGTCATCGGAGGCGGGGCGCTGGGTGGGCTCTACGGTTGCCTTCTGGCAAAAGCCGGGTTTGAGGTGCACTTTCTGCTTCGTAGTGATGTCGAGTATGTGCGTCAAAACGGGTGGAAGGTGGAAACGCCCTTGGGCGATTTTGAGCTCAAACAGGTCAATGTTCACGCTGCTGCTGAAACAATGCCTACCTGCGATGTCACGGTAGTGGCACTAAAAACAACGCAAAACGGAATCCTTGAGAATCTGCTGCCAAGACCGACGTCCCAAGGCGGAATGGTACTGGTGCTGCAAAATGGGTTGGATGTTGAGCGGGACTCTGCTGAAATCGTCGGCCCAGAACGTGTGCTGGGGGGATGCTGTTTTCTGTGCAGCAACAAGGTGGGACCTGGCCATATCAGACATCTTGATCATGGGCGGATCCTGTTGGGCGATTATCACACATCAAGTGAACATCGATCGCAACACGCGTTGGCAATCTGTGATGATTTGGTCCAAGCTGGAATCGATGCCAAAGTTGTGGCGGATCTCGCAACTGCCCGATGGAAAAAATTGATGTGGAATATTCCCTTCAATGGCTTGTCGGTTGTGCTCAATGCCTCGACTCAGGAACTGATGGAAAATCCGGAATCCTGTGATTTGGCCAGGAGTCTCATGGAAGAGGTGCACCGTGCCGCGAGCGCGTGTGGCTCTGTCATGAGTGAACAGGTGATTCAGACGACATTGGATGTGACACGGGACATGGTCCCGTACGACAGCAGCATGCGAATCGATTATCTGAGTAAAAGACCCATGGAGATTGAAGCGATCCTGGGAAACCCTATTCGTCACGCAAAAGCGAATGGCTGTGAAATGCCGAGAGTAGAAATGCTGTATCGCGAGCTCTTGTTTATGGATCGCCAAAGCAGAGCTTCGCCGCTCGAGGCCCAGTGATGACGAAACCGGCAGTTATTTGACTGCCGGATGATTCGGATGAAACCGTGGCGGTTGATCGACGTCACTTGCTGCCATGCAGCAATTCATCGAAGTTCAGTTCCAATTGAGTATCCTGATCATCACCACCCAGTTCACGAAAGATCAAGCTGGGCTGAATGTCACGGCTGTTCTGATACTTGTCACTGCAATAGGAATCAGCTTCACCTTCCAAGGACAGGTAATAAATTTGGCAAACCTGCATGTTGGGGTAAATGCGGACGGGCTGAACGCAATGCATTTCCAGAGTCCAGGTGCCGCAGTATCCAACATCACCAACACTTCCACCCGGATTGATGAACAAACCCAGGCGTCCGAGGGAGCTTCGACCCTGTATCATTGGTACGAAGCTACGAGTTTCTGTGTACTCTACGGTTCTGCCGAGATATAGCATGTTCGGCTGAAGGGTGAGCCCTTGCGGTGGAATTTCGAGCCTGCGGTAGCGATTCGGAGAAGCCGCATCAAGGACCACCTCTTCGTAAACCAGAAGCTCGTCGTGAAGAGCGAGATTGTAACTATTGGGATTGAGCCGGTCTTCTGAAAATGGCTCTATCAACAAGTCGCTGTCGTTGCGTCTCAATATCTCTTGACCCGAAAGCAGCATGATCAGTCTTGGTCCGTTGCGGGGAATTCGGGATGAGTTCGTCCAGCAGGTTGCGGCGGTGTTTACCATCGCAACCGATGTAGGGTGGGGTTCGCACCCCTGTGAGTGCAGATTGTCGGGCACGAGCGGCGGCTCGTCAATCATTTCCCCTCGCACCAAAGGAAGTTGGTCGCGTATATTAGAGGAGAAGCCTAACGGAACGGTATTTTCGCTACTTTTTGTCAGCGACGCTGCTTTCCGTTGCTCGAGCCATCTAAGCAAACAAGGAAACAAACGCGATGTCACACATCGATCAGAGTAACCCCTATGCGGTAAATCTCGAAAATGCGGTCGTTCACGCACCGGAAAATGAGCGAGCAGCGTTCATTCGACGCACATATACACACCTGACAGGTGCCATTTTAGCCTTGATCGGGTTGGAATTCGTACTGTTCAATGCCGTGCCGCCGGCAACGATGCAAGGAATGGTTGCCACAATGACGGGCGGATACGGCTGGTTGCTTGTTCTTGTCGGTTTTATGGCGGTGAGTTGGGTGGCGCGAAGCTGGGCAAATAGTGGGTCTCCGGCACCGCTGCAATACGCTGGATTGGCGTTGTATGTCGGAGCTTGGGGCGTAATGCTCCTTCCAATCTTGTATATCTGCATCAATGTGCTTCAGGATCCAAGCTTGCCAGCCACCGCTGGGGTCATTACCGGGGTCGCGTTTCTTGGTTTGACTGCCGTTGCATTCATCACACGCGCGGATCTCAGTAACTGGGGACGCTACCTGATGATTGCGGGTTTTGTTGCGATGGGAGTCATCGTCGCGGGACTCATTTTCGGGTTTTCGCTCGGTCTTTGGTTCTCGGCGTTGATGGTGGCATTCATGTGTGCCTACATCCTTTATGACACTTCGAATGTGATTCATCACTTTGGTGTGGACCAGCATGTGGCCGCTTCATTGGTGCTGTTTGCCGATGTTGTCATGTTGTTCTTCTACGTGTTAAGAATCTTGATGGCATCACGCGACTGACCTGTGGTCGCCATCTCACGCTCCTGCGATCGCCGTAGGTGCAAAATACGGACGGCAAAACTCGGAACTCTCGGATTTTTATCGATGCTGAACGGCATCGCGGATTTCTGGGCAACAGATTGCAGGTTTTTCGGTTGATGCCTTGTCCTGTTGAGTGGACCACTGACGTGGTGGTAGCGAGGTGTGTTAATTCATGGTGCTAGAACCCAGTTTTCGGACACAGGGTGTTCAGGCACAGAAAATCGTATTCCCCAGCAGAATCGTATTGCGTAGCAAATGCTTGACGCCGCCCATAAAATACAACGCTACGAGTCGGCAGAAGGTATTTGCGTTCGTCTGTCAATTGTGCATGTCTCCCTCTCTGCCGTTCATCGCCAGCGTTTCAGTGGGATTCGTGCTTGTTCTGCAGGCGGTAGCGGTAACTCGTTGAGGACGAGTACCCGAAATCAAAGACGTTGAGTTAATTCAGGAGACGCTCCATGGACGACTTGGATGCTGTTACACGCTTGCCGGATGATTTTGACGGTCGGGTGAGATTGTTCCCTCTGCCTGATTTGGTTCTTTTTCCTCACGCGATGCAACCGCTGCATATATTCGAACCACGGTATTGCGAGATGTTAAGTGAAGCTTTGGCGGGTGATCACCTGATCGCGATGTCAACGCTGACTGGTGGTGACATCGCTGGTGTCATCACGGATCCACCCATTGCCAGCACCGTCTGCCTCGGCAGGATCATTTCACATGCGGAGGTTGAAGAGGGGCGACACAACGTGTTGTTGGTTGGTGTTCGTCCCGCGCGGGTGGTGACTGAATTAGATGCCGGACGGCCATTCCGGATGGCGACGGTTGACGTTTTGGATGATGTTTATCCACCGACAGGGGCGACGGAGCGCGAGCAATTGAAAAGTGACCTGCTGCAAGCTTTTGGTGAGGTCATTCCAGCCAGCGTCAACGCGCAGCAGAATCTGCATGATTTGATGGCGGGGCAGATGGGGTTGGGACCCATCACCGATATTATCTCCTACACACTTCCGTTTGAGGTGGAGGAGAAGTTGCGGTTGCTCGGCGAATCGAACGTTGACTCGAGGGCCACGGAGCTTGTTCGGTTGCTGCGTAGTGGCACTGTTGATTTGCAGTCTGGTGTTTCTGTTGAATTTACCGATGCCACGCGGAAAAACCAGCAATTTCCGCCTCCATTTAGCCTGAATTGACCACATGGAAATTCTCGACACCCTCTCACGTATTGTTCACGTCGGTACAGCAATCACGCTTGTTGGCGGCAGTGTCTTTACGCTCATGGTTTTGATGCCAGCAGCAAAGCAATTGCCTGACGAACCGCATCGGCAGCTTGCCGAAGCAGTCACGGGACGCTGGAAACGCTTCGTCCATATCGGCGTTTTATTGTTCATCGTCAGCGGCGTCTATAACTACGTACGCGCGATAGCCAATCACCAAGGTGATGCTCTGTATCATGCACTGCTGGGCATGAAGATGATTCTTGCTCTGGGGGTTTTCTTTCTTGCCGCTGCCCTTGTAGGACGGAGTGAGAAGCTTGAGCCAATTCGTCGTTCCCGGTGCACATGGCTGAAGGTTCTTGTGCTTCTTGCGGCAGTGATTATCGCTATTTCGGGATACGTGAAGGTACGCGGTATACCCACATCGAACTCTGCGGTCAGTCAGCTTGAAATGCCAAGAACGCTCGCTTGATGTTGCGGAAGCTGGAGGGTGTTTGTCGGAGCCGGAGCGGGCTGATGGGAACAAGTCAGCGCGGAAGCTGAATTGGGTTTGCATGAGACGAGACTGCCATGCCCCAGACGTTGACCGTTCGGCAGCCCCCTATTGCTCCAAAGGCGGTTCAACGGGAGGCTCAAATAAGCGAGGTGCCGTGCTCGGCCTGGCTTCGAGAATTGCTTTGATCATTTTTTGGGCAGCCACGCGTTTTTCAGGCTGATCTTTTGGGAACCCGATTTCTTCGGCGAGAAAACCGAACTTAGGATGCCGTTCCACTCCCGTGAAACCGACGTCCTCCAAGTCAACACCATGAATGCAGGCGGTTGCGGCTATCGCTAGATCACTCACTTGATGTGTGATTGTGCCTTGAGTCGTGACCGAAGGTTTGCTGACGGGACGTTGGTCGTCTAAAAGTGTACTGATCGTCGCAACATCGTTACGGTTCCCAAATCTTGCCAATGCCTGCAGGCAGATAGCAATGACTTCAACGCTCGCATTTTTCTCAGTGGCAATGGTGCGTTCAGACAAAAGTCGGCATGCCATGTTGAGATCCCAGTCCATGCCGTAAAAAAGCACATCTTCACGATTGGCGAGGCTTGTTTGAGCCATCCACTCTCCGAGCAGATACTTGAAGATGGGTGAGAGTCGGTTGTCTTTGCGGATTTTGGTCCCTGTATTAAGTTGCAAAATCCTGATGACAATATTTTCGCACGCAGCGGGCATTGCGACATCTGAATCCAAGAGCGGGATGAGTAAAGCAAAGGCATCTGCGGTTGTTGGCGTTTGCGTGGATTGTGTCTCCTCGACAGCTGCAACAACGCTCTCGAGAGCGATGTTCCGATCACGGGTCGTTTGCGTCCTCTGCATTGCGGCTGGCAGCTTGGGATATTTTCGAAGAATTTCTACGAACAAGCCGCGGGTTGCGATCGTGTCTTCACCCAAAATATTTCGAATTTCGGGCCAGCCTTTGAATTTCACGTCCTTCATTGCCATGAAGTCTTGGATTTGGACTTCTGTCTGACCATCGATCAATTTTTCGATCAACTCTGTGATCCTGATTCGTGATTCTTCATCGTTTGCGAATTCCAGTTCCTTTCGCAGGCTTGCTAATGCCGGCACACCGATTTTCAGAAGCTCCGTGGCTGCATTTTCACGCTGTGCAAACTTGCGCGCACTGAGTTGTTCAATGAGCGATTCGATCTTCTGTTGTTGTGCTGGTGTTACCGTTGGCAAGTCAGCATCATTGGACTCTTTTGTTTTGCCTGGTGGTGTTGCCTCGGTACTGTTGGGTGTCTGGTCAATCACGTCCTGCGCAGTCGCTACCTGCATACCAGGCAGTGGCTGGAATGCAACGCAAGCGACAAAGCCCAGCGATGCGAATATCCACATGCTGGCAGCAGGTGGAGTAAATGCGCGGAGACTTGTGCTGACACTTGGTCTACTGTTCGGCATCATTCCGTTCCGTTTGGCGGTGGAAGGCTTGGGGGGGGGGGGTAGTTCACGGATTAAAATGCGTGATTCGCAGTGATCGTAGGTTTACCATGAGATCTCGCCGGTGTTGCAGTTCATGGGTGATGAGGTCCATTTCTAACGCGTTACAGTTGCTCTATTCGTTAGATTCCACAGGATTCGCCGGTTTTCAGACCATACGGTGTCACGAACGTTCCGCTCTCGATGAATTGTAGCGGGCAGCGAAGGTGCACCGATTAAACTTCTTAACCATATCTTCTCGAGTGAGCCCGACCAAGGAAAGCCCGAAAACAGTTGTCGATTTCGTGTTTGGTGGGTAACCTTGTGTATGACGCAAGCGGAACTTCTCCGCCAGTGACGCGTCCCGTTTAGGGATTTGCGGCCGATTGCAGCCTCTACCTGCTAAAGAGCCATGCCAACAAATATGTCGATTGATTCTGACGCCAACGACCTCAGTCGTGAGGCGAATAACGAGACTGAAGAAAATTCTCAAAATGAGGGTTCTGGCTTCGATCACGCATTGGACGTGTCAGCAGCGGAAAACCCCTCTCAGATGAGAGAGCGGTTGCAACGCACCGGCTTTTCAACGCAAAGTGTGCACGCTGGTGAGAAGCGGCAGAAAGCCGAAGGTTCGATTTCTGCACCTATCTTCACCGCTTCCACGTTTACCTTCGAGTCCACCGATTCGTTGATGCGGTTCGTTGATGGGAAAGAAGATCGTGATGAGTATGGACGCTATGGCACGCCGAATGAACGCACCTGCGAAGCGAAGCTCGCTGCGTTAGAAGGTGCTGAAGAGGCAATCATTTATAGCTCCGGAATGGCTGCGATTGTTGGTTTGCTGATGAGTCGCCTGAGTGCTGGTGATGAAATTGTTTTCTTCGATCAATGTTACCACCGTAGCCGTGAATTTTGCTCAAAACACTTGTCCCGCTTTGGTGTCGTGACGCGACAGGTTCCCACGGGTGATTTTGACGCAATGGAGGCGGCCATCAACGCCAACACCAAAATGTTGGTCAGCGAGTCCCCTACCAATCCACATTTGACTGCTGTGGATCTCGAAAAATTCGTGGCTCTTGGAAAGTCAACTGAAGTTGAAACTTTGATCGATGCAACGCTCGCAACGCCTTTCAATCTGCGACCGATCGAATTTGGCGTCGATTTTGTATTACATTCCGCGACAAAATATCTGGGCGGGCATAACGATTTGCTTGCAGGTGTGTTGTGCGGTCGCAGCGATGCCTTGGCACCTGTCCGTTCTTTGAGGGGAATTCTTGGTAGCGTGAATTCCGCCCATAACATGTATTTGTTAGAGCGGGGGCTTAAAACGTTTGAGCTGCGGATGCAGCGTCATAACGAAAATGGGCAACGTATCGCTGAGTTCCTTGAACAACATCCCCGCGTTGAACGGGTCTACTACCCCGGATTGGCATCGCATCCCACCCATGACATCGCCGCCTCGCAGATGGCCGGATTCGGTGGTTTGATTACATTCTTGGTCAAAGATGCGGGTTGGAGAGAAACGTCGCGTATTGTCGATGCTGCCAAGATCCCACGTATTGCTCCAAGCTTGGGAGGGGTTGAGTCGTTGATTGAACAACCACTCGTCATGAGCTATTACCACTGCACGCCTCAAGAGCGTGAAAGCTTTGGGATTTACGACAATATGATCCGGATGTCATGTGGGATTGAAAACGCTGATGACCTGATCGCTGATCTCCGACAGGCGCTCGACGCCTCTTAATGGCGTGTAAGCAGGTGAGATCGTAAAATTCAGGTGCTGGATCGGCTCGTGCTGCCTCGCATGCACACAGGCAACATGTGACTCCGTTGAGATGCAATGGGCGGCAGGTTGTCGTCATGCCAGTAGTCTTGGTGATTTGCGGCGGGACGCTTCAGAGGTACTTCAGGAGTTTGTTGACTCGTATGGTCGCTGAACCCAATTCCAGAGGTTGGACGCCAGTGCCGGAGATCAGTGCCGGAGATCAGTGCTGGAGATCAGTGCTGGAGATCAGTGCTGGAGATCAGTGCTGGAGGCTCGAGGTGAAGGACGGGGCTCAGATGATGTGTCAACGGTTGGAGTGTTTGGCAACGCTGCGGTAAACTGGGCATCAGGCATGAGCCAGGTGCAAGGGATCTGTGTCTTACTGAATTGATGCGGTGCCCGCATTGGTTCAGTGGAGTTTGATTTGATTGTCGAGCGATTTGCCAGCGGGTTGCGCCGCTTTGTTTTATGGTTAGCGAATGTGCGACCCACTCCGGGTATGAGGTGGGTCATGAATGATTTTGTTTAAACAGGTTGTTGCGGAAGTCAATGAGATGAGCGAGCAGGAAATGGGATCCAAAATGAAGTCGGGTGATAGCTTTCGTACAAGAGCGATCCACGTTGGCAATGAGGTAGACCCTGCAACGGGGGCGGTGATACCACCTGTTCATTTTGCAAGTACGTTTGAGCAACCCGCTGCTGGTGAATGGGGGAAGTTTGATTATTCACGCAGCGGTAACCCTACTCGCAGCCAGATGCAAACGACGTTGGCGTCTTTGGAGGGGGGCGTTGGTGCCTTGGCTTTTTCATCCGGAATGGCGGCCATTCATTGCGTCACGATGATGTTGAGAACGGGAGACCATGTCGTCGCCGGTTGCGATCTTTATGGCGGAGCCTATCGACTGTTGCACAAGGTGTGTAGCAGATCCGGAGTTGAGGTGACATTGGTTGATATGACGGATACGGCTGCAGTCGCTGCGGCAATGAATGATCGTACCAAGCTTGTGTGGGCGGAAACCATTGGGAACCCTCGCATGAGTATCCCGAATTTGAGAGAGCTGGCAGGGGTGGCTCACGCTAAAGGCTCACTGATTGGGGTTGATAACACGTTTGGTACCCCTGTGCTCATGCGACCGTTGGAGCATGGAATCGATATCGTGATGCACTCCGCAACCAAGTATTTGGGAGGTCACAGTGATTGCCTTGGCGGAACGCTTGCGGTATCGGATCAGAGTTTGTTGGATGAACTTTATTATCTGCAGAATGCGACGGGGGCGGTTTTGGATCCGCTGACCTGCTTTCTCGTCTCGAGGGGATTGAAAACTTTAGATCTCAGAGTTCGTGCCCAGAGTGAGACAGCATTGAGGTTGGCCCAATGGTTGGAAGCACATCCCAGGGTCTCAAGGGTTCTTTATCCGGGCCTTGAGTCGCATCCGCAGCACCAGTTGGCCAACGAATGTTTTGTGGGTGGTTTCGGTGCGATGCTGACATTTGAACTGGACGATACCATTGAAAAGACGGCTGCTGCCTGTGGAGCTACTCGTCTATTTAGGCTGGCAGTCAGCCTGGGAGCGGTGGAGTCCCTCATCGAGCAACCTGCGACGATGTCGCATGCTAGTTACGATGCGGCTGATCGAGCCCGTTTTGGAATTACTGACGGGCTGATCCGGCTTTCGGTAGGCTTGGAGTCGTTTGAGGACTTGCAAGCCGATCTTGAGCAGGCGATTGGGGAGAGCTAAGGGATTCAGACTCGTTATTGTGCTGCTGTAGAGGAACTGTATTTGTGGTTGCCTTGCCAATCATAGGTGAGTGCAGTCAGTTCGGGCTGGGATGGGGCACTTTAATGATCTTTTTTGCGTCGACGCAGATGCATTCCTTGCCGTTTCGCAAGAAGATCTTTTGATTTGCGAAGGCGGGAGCTGCCCACACTACTTTGCGACCGAAGGCGACATCCGTTGGCTCTATTACGTGCGTCCTGTCAAGTTCCTGGTATCCCCGTTTGTCCATGTTGGCGATCACAAGATCCCCCTGCTCAGTGAAAAGCCAATATCGATCCGCTTGCTTTATGATGAAGGCGGTTCCGGTTCTCAGTGGCCTTTTGGACTGCAGTGGGGCAAGGCTGCTCCAAAGTCGCTCGCCGGTTTTGAAGTTGACGCCGTAGAGCGTGCCATCTTGATGGAATCCGTAAAGCAGGTCATCGTCCAGAAATGGCTGGACGTTGACCGGTGAGATTGCAGAATTGGTAACGTCCCGCCAAAGCATTTTTGCACCAGGTTGTGAATCGGCCAATTTCACCATCAGGTTCTTTTTTGTATAGCCTGCAGCGTACATGTAGTTTCCGGATCTGATCGGTGACATGATTACCGAGCCGTTGCTCGCTTCGTAATCAACTGTCCAATATTCCTTTCCACTGCTGGGGTTGAGCGAACTCATTCCGTCGGGATGTAGAATGATCAACTGTGGCGTGCCCGCTGCATGGATCAGTACAGGGGGAGCGTAGCCCTGTCCGCTCGACGATAGAGATTTCCATGTTTCTTCTCCTGTGAATTTGTTGAATGCCACCACAAGACTGCCAATGCCACCGGCAATGCAAATCAGGTTGTCCCCTACGACGAGAGGGTGCCCGGCATAGCCCCAAATGGCTGGCTTGGTCGAGTAATCCACAGGTAGGTTGCGAGTCCACGTGAGCTGACCAGTGACTGCGTCAAGACACCGAAGGTCACCCTGTGCGCCCAGTGTGTACACACGATCTTCATCAACATTGGGAGTGCATCGCGGACCGGCTGGATAGGAAATTGAGTACGTCACTGGATAGGAATGCTCCCAAAGAAGTTTGCCGGAATCCTCATCCAGACACAATGTTCTTTCTTTTCCTCGTGAATTGCGACGCTGATTGGCGTTCTCCTGAGACGCTGTCTCAGACAGAAAGTCAGATAGGTAGACACGCCCGTTAGCGACGGCGGGACCAGCGTAGCCACCGCCAATTGGATGCCGCCACAGAATGTTGACGCCCGATTCCGGGAAAGAATCAATGATGTTGGCTTCACGCCAAATGTTGTCCCGTTGCACGCCCATCCATTGAGGCCAGTCCTCACCGACGCAAATTGTCTCTGAAATTAGTAGTACGCCAACGAAGGTGATGATGCTAAGTGAAATGTGCTTTGCTAGGAGGCTGCGCATCGTGACCATGACTAAACTCTTGTGGTCGGATTGACCGATGATTGAAGGAAACTGGCGGGATCAATCACATGTTTTACCAGTTTGCCGGTTGAGCGTGTCACGTTCAACGGGTTACTCTTGCTTGGCTCCGGTGGTGCTGATACATCGGAGGAGCGTACAATGAGCGGCGTACGCTAGACCCAGATCTCATGGCGTTGGTTGCGAGACGCTGGGTAACCTTGTTTGTAATCGCGAGGCGCTGGCGTTCGCACAGAACGGAGACCTACGGTAGGTCAAGTCACTGAAATGACACGGGGAGAAGCGCCGATGCTGAAGCGTTTTGTGGTGGGCGCCATGATCCGTTTGATTCGGATTTATCAGCTTTTTATCAGTCCAATGCTGGGGCCTTGCTGTCGGTTCACGCCCTCTTGTAGCCAGTACGGCATTGAGGCCATTCGCAAGTATGGTCCCTTTGGCGGGATTTGGAGAACGGCTTGGCGTATCCTACGCTGTAACCCATGGTGCAAGGGCGGACATGATCCACCCTGAAAAAAGATTCGTAACGCGGACAGCAGTTTCAATCTCGTTGGATAAGCTCGTGGTTTGCACGTGTTCCCATCGCTCGCCACAGTTTCAGGTCGATGGAGTCGGTAATGCTACTGACCGAACCATCTAGAAACGTAACCTGAACCATTCCGAGGTGATGGCTTCGCGCGTTGATGGATGCATAGGTTGGGTTGCCCGCGATCCCGTTTTTTCCCTCTTGCCATGAGTTAAAGTCAATGTCGTAGGTGTTGCCGTTGGGATGCGTGTAAATGGTTTCGGTGTTCGGCGGCAGCGTGGTGGTGATACCGGTGTGGTGGACTCGCCCATCGGGCCATTCTGTATGGCCCGTGTTTTTAAACTGAGATGCTAACGCGGCGTTCGTAATAACTTCTTGGGCATTTTCTGGGCAAGTTGCATTCGCGGGGCCTCCGTTTCGAAGGTACGGCGTCCAAGCCTTTACCTCTGCAGCTAACAGTGTACTGCTCGTGCCGTCCAAGCAGTCACGGTAACGCAGAAAGGAGTTGGGAAAGAACATGCCATCGCCACCCCGATTGGTAGTGGGATCATAGACATACCAAGTTCCAAAATTGAAGCCGTAATTGGTGGGATACAACAGTGGGCGGCCTTTGCCCGGGTTGCGAACTTGGTCACTGCCCGGGTCACTGGGGCAAGCGTAAACCTCCATTTTTAAGTTGTCGATCGCGTCTTGGTGATCCCACGCAAGCGATAAGTCAATTTTCTCGTAAAGACTGCCCTGCTCGTGAAAGGGCAAGATCCTGCCATGGACACCCCATGATCCATTATTCCCAGTGCTGATCACTGCACGATTGACAACGGAAGAAGCTGGGAATTTCTTGTACGCGCTTTCGTAATTCTGACAGGCTAACGAGATCTGTTTCAGATGGTTCTGGCACTGCATACGACGTGCGGCTTCGCGGGCGGCCTGCACAGCTGGCAGCAACAATCCAACAAGCGTTCCGATAATCGCGATCACGACTAAAAGTTCAACCAACGTGAAGCCGTTTCGGCGGTCTGACTGGAAGCGAAGTCTCGGGATCATGTATTCTGATAGAGGAGAAGTCAAAGCTGCGTACTTTCATTCTCTCACGCAATTGCTGTGCCAAACGTGTCGGCATGGAAATGCAAGGGAATTGAACAGGAATATGGATCGACCTTTCGGAAAGGGACGGATATTCCGCCATTGAGTTGTATATTTCGCCCACTCCATTTTGAGCTACTGTGGTTGCGGTGATGGCCACAAGAGAGCGATGCTGTGGGAACTTCTTTTGTGCTCAAGGCTGCGATTTTTGGCGTCACCGGCCGAAGCCTACGTTCGTCGTCGATTTTCGTCGGGGTCGTCGTACCGCTGCGGATTTGCGTAAAGTACGCAGCCAGAAAATGTGCGTGCGAGAGATGCGAGAGATCTGCGTCGAGATTGCTTTGCCCATGCCGCCCCAAGGGGGGGAGGGGGTGTCCATTTTGGGGATCTGTTTTGCTGAATCGATTTCAGTCGTTGAGAGTCCGTTTGTTGTTTCCCTTACTTGCGGTGGCGTTCGTGGCATCGGTTGGGGTTGCTGCGGCATCGTATTGGTTAGGTGACAGGTGGGAGCGGGAACAGGTTGCACGACGTTATCAAGAGGTCGAATCCACCTTGGGTACGGCATCCTTTCCGTTGACTGCCTTGGTTGTTAAGTCGATCGCAAATCTCACCGAAACTGATTTGATCACGCTGGACGCAAATGAGATCGTGATTCAGTCGAGCCTTCCACTGCAGTCCGGTGTCTCGGTCGACAATCTGACGCTCAAGAGACAACAAAAGTTTGCGGATGACGTGCTCACCATCGCTTCAGAGAATTATCGTTATTCAACCTTTGTCCTACGGACGCAATCACAGGACAGTTCTCAATGGGTAGCGGTTCTGTTCAATGAGTCAGAGTTACGGGAAGCGAGATGGCGGATGGTCAGTTTTCCACTGCTCACCGGTTTTTCGACGATTATTCTGTTGACTTCTGTGACTCTCTTGTTCGCGAGCAGACTAGTACGCAGGTTGTCAACTTTGCAGCAATGCGTCGGACGAATTTCAACTGGTGAATTCACAGCGAATGTGCCCACAGGAGCTAATGATGAGGTTGGACGCCTTGGTGTAGCTGTGACACGTATGAGCAGGCAATTGTTGAAAATGCAGGAAACGCTGCAGAGACAGCAAGGTGAAAAATTGCTGCATCAGGTTGCTGGAGGGCTTGCGCATCAGTTGCGGAATAGTATTACCGGTGCAAGAATGGCGATCGAGTTGCATCAGCAAAGATGTGAACTCAGTGATGACAGTCTTGGCGTTGCGTTACACCAACTTGAGCACACAGAGGCTCACGTGCGTAGGCTGCTGACGGTCGCCGCAGGCAGAGAAGAACAGGATTCACCAGAGAGAGCGTTGTTGTGTCTTGAAGACTCAATGCGGACACTGATGGCCACTGCGAATCATCTGAGAATCGATCTTGATGCAACCCTGGCACCAGAGCTTGCCGATGTGTTTGTCAGTGATGGACCAAGTTTACAGGCAGCGTTTTCCAATCTTGTTCTCAATGCAATGTATGAGGGGACCCGAGTCACGGTGAAGTGCGTGTTCCTGACAGCGTCCAGCCATGAGCACGAGAGCAACACAGCTATCCCACCTGGCAGTGATCTGGCTGGCGTTGCAGATCGGCAGCAAGAGAGAGTGTCTACTCACACGGACTGTGGTGCAATGATGCCTGGACGCACAGGATTCGCTTTGTTGACGGTGCGAGACGACGGTGACGGCCCACCTGCGGATGTCGCGGATGAGATTTTCGAGCCATTTGTTACGTCGAAGCCCGAGGGGTTAGGGCTCGGATTACCACTTGTCGCTAGATGTGCGCGGCGGCTTGGGGGAAAAGTGCATTGGGATCGCGTTGCCCAACAGACAACGTTTTCCCTCAGGTTCAAAGTTACAGAGGCAGCGGATCAAGCTGAATTGAGTGAGAGTATGAGAAAATGACTAAAACAGCGACATGTACAGTTCTCGTGGTAGACGATGAACCTTCAATCTGTTGGGGTTTCGAGCGGCTTCTTTCTGAACAAGGCCATCAGGTAATCACCGCTTCTTCGGCGGAAGAAGGCCTTGAGAAAGCGGCGTCCCGACAAATTGATTTGTTGGTTCTCGATGTGCGTTTGCCAGGCGAAGATGGAATCAGTGCGTTACCACGGTTTCGGCATGCTATCGGTGATGCCCCGGTCGTTGTCATGACCGCATTTGGTGACCTCGAGACGGCGGTGGCTGCAATTCACGGTGGAGCCAGCGATTACTTGACCAAGCCTTTCAAGCTTGAGGATGCGTCGCGGGTCTGTCAGGCAATGTTGATACAAGGTCAGCAAAATCAGCAGCAAGAGTTCGATACATCCGACATTGAGCCGGTAGGCGCCGCGGTGTTGGTCGGTCGTTCGGCTGCCATGCAACAGGTGTTTCGACGAATCGCACTGGTGGCCGATAGTGAATTGTCCGTGTTGATTACCGGAGAAACAGGAACGGGAAAAGAACTCGTAGCCGCTGCAATTCATCGGCATAGTCGCAGGCGGGATGCCTCGTATGTTGCAATTGCGCCCGTTTCATTGAGTGAATCGGTTATAGAAAGTGAACTATTCGGACACGTCAAAGGTGCATTCACCGGGGCTGCGGAAGCTAGAAAGGGGTTGTTTGAGTTGGCTGATGGTGGAACCGTGATGCTCGATGAAATTGGTGACCTTCCGATGGCGACGCAGGTGAAGTTGTTGCGTGTCATTGAACAGGGAGAGTTCACCGCAGTAGGTGATTTGCGAGCCAGAAAGTGTGATGTGCGGGTGATAGCCGCCACCAATCGAAATCTCAAGTCCGGGGTCGAGAAAAGTACCTTCCGCGAGGATCTATTATATCGTCTCAGTGCGGTCGCTATCGAGTTACCTCCACTACGTGAACGCAAGGATGACATTCCGTTGCTTTGTGAGTATTTCCTGCGGCGGCTTGGTTACCCGTCAATTGAGACCGCTATCCCAGCAGAATTGATGAAGCAGCTGCAGAGCCGAAATTGGTTTGGCAATGTGCGCGAGTTACGCAACGCTGTGGAACACGCGTCTGTCATGGCTCGAGGGCGTGTGTTTGAACTGGCCGACTTTCCTGTGCCTCAACAACGCACTCACGCAAGTCTGGCCGATGGCGGGGCGTCTCTTGATGGGTTGGTGGAACAGTGGACACGAAATCAACTCAGTTCTGCACAAGGTGCTGCCCTGACTGATTTGCACGACCGTTTCGTATCTGCCACTGAACCTGCGCTGCTGCGGGTAGCCTTGGAGCATACTGGCGGCAATCGTGCGGCGGCTGCTCAGTTGCTTGGCATGCATCGCGGCACGCTGAGGGACAGACTGAAACGTTATGAAACGGATTCAACTGGCGAGGATGAATCGGATTCTTAGGTTACTCTGCTTTCCAAGCTGTCCTCTCAGGTTTTTTCTGCGAGAACCCCACGATCTTGAGATCTGCCGTTCCAGTCACAGGTCCGCCATCTTCCATGCCGGCTTCGTCGAGTCGCACCGATCCGTTGATTAGTTTGATTGCTCCGGGGTTGACTGCAAGCATTGTGAAGAAAGCGATCATGCTGCCTTCGATCAGAACACCGTTCACTGGAACCTTTTTCTTTGAGGCGTGGAAGTCTTCCGGCTTTACTTTTGCAATGAAAGTCAGTGTCTGATTGTCATGTTTGCGAACGCCCGTGAAAATGAGCGTCGGTGTTCGGATTCCATCTCGAGCTTGGTCGTTTAAGTTGTCACTCAGCTTTGTTGTCACACCCATGCTGGTGAAGTCGATATCTTGCTCGGTGAGCGTGACTTTAGCATTTGTCTCGCCTTTTGATTCAGGAGAAGAGGGAGTTTTGTCGGTCCAGGTTGCTTCGAATTTCCCTTTCAGTGCACCATGCTGGATGACGAGTCCGGGGATGCGAGGTCCTGTTTCGATCGCGATTGGCCATTGTTCCAACTTCTTTTCAATGGAACCACGCCGGGTTTTTATGAAGCCACGCACCCGATCTGTTCCACCATTGAGCCTGCGTTCGCTCAATACCTCTCCTGATAGCATTTTCTCAACTCGCGACACTTCATCTAGCAATGCGTCTTCGTTCCATTGCGTTGCCAGAATCGACTTCAGCGTATTCAGATAACGATCTCGCATTTTCGGGTCGTGATAAAGTCGGTTGGCGAGAGCGGAATTGGTGTGCACCGATACGTTCTTGATGGGATCGATAATGCGAGGGACATAGGTGGTGAACGCTGAATCTGCACCCCAGGGCATGAAGCACAGACGTGAATCCTCAGGGTTCTGGTAAACGAAATAATTGTTTTGGTTGTGGGTGTATCCGTCCCAGAACCCAATCAGGCTTTCAGTTGCCCAGAAACGCATGAACGAGTCAACGTTTACGAGCGCTTCCAATTTGTCGACATTCAGGTCAGGGTCTTCCAGTAGCTTGGTCAGTTTGTCGAGTCCGGTTTTTCCGTCGTGTTTGCTTTTGTACTCAAATCTGTTTTTTGCTACCGGCAATGCATCGGCAAGTGTTCCCTCAGCGAGTAAACCTGTCCCGTCTCCAAACGTGCGTTTGAGCATTGCCGGTTTCACTGATTCGACATGCGAATAGATACCGAGAGATTTACCGTTCACCGTAACCTTGGCAAAGTTGCATCTTGGGGCGGGAACACCGCAGTCAGCAAAGAGTTTGTAGGACAGGTACTGGCTCAGTTTCGAGTCGTCCTGTTTGTTGTTGTTGAGAGTCAGGCGGTCGAGGTCACCGAAGGGATGTTGGTCTTTGTATTTATCAAAGCGGATTTTCAGTGAGGGGCGATTGTCGTCCAGTGAGCCCAGGAAACCCTTCTTTCGCAAACCAATGTTTTTGATTGTTTGTCCATCAATGGTGATGTCAGCTTTTACGTATGTAAATGGCGATTCTGCGTGTGAATTCGCTTCCAGCGACGAGAACAAATCCCGCGATTGATCTCTCAATTCATCCCAGTCATCTGGATCGACTTCGATTTCTATCTGCAAGATGCGAGATGGATCAAATAGTTGGTCGGCAGCTGAAGATGATTTCACGTTATCCGCGGCATGGACGATGATGCCAACGACCAGCATCGGCAGTAAGAACCCAAGCGTTTTTATAGAGTGCAGTCGATCTGTCATGGGTTTTTGCATTTGGAGAAACGTCAAGTCGTTAGAGTTGGCAGCGACAGTAGAGGGGCGCTGGTCAGTTTGCGTGATGTGGGGGATTTGTGAGCAGAAAAGAACGGGGCTACGCATGACATGCGGTAATCGTTGCCCGCGTTGGAATTCGATGGCAGTCCAATGGTTTGAATTGTTAGACTAGTGTCACACTGATCGGATCAGAGATCCTGCATTTCTCACAATGTACTGTACATTGTTTGGGATGTCCCGCCTGACATCACTATCCCTGCAACGGTTTTGAGTATGTTTCGCTTTGCGTTTCTAATTGCAGTTTGTTTCTTGAACTTGATATCTTGCAAATCTTTGCATGGGAACGATGCCGAGCAGACAGCTTTTTTTGAAAAGCATATTCGACCAGTTCTTGTTGCAGAATGTTACGAATGTCACTCAGCCTCGTCTAAGAGCGTGAAGGGTGGGTTACTGATTGATACACGGGATGGAATCAGAGGTGGTGGCGACAGTGGACATGCGGTTGTTCCTGGGGCGGTGGCAGACAGCTTGATCATTGAGGCCATGCTCCATGAGGGTCTTGAAATGCCACCTGAAAAAAAACTTGACTCAGGTGTGATCGAAAAGTTCAAGATTTGGATTCAGCGGGGTGCTTTTGATCCTCGAGAAGGGAAAAGCAAGTTGGTTCGTGACGAAGTTGATCTTCGCCAAGCGAGAGAGTTCTGGTCATTCAAGGATGTGAAGCCAGTGGAGATCCCAAAGGTGGGTGACCGCCAGTGGGTGAAGTCCGACATCGATCGTTTCGTCCTGGCACGTCTGGAGTCCAGTGGAATCAGTCCCACGCACGACTCTGAACCACGTGCGTTGGCTCGCAGGATCTTTTTTGATGTCATCGGGCTGCCGCCAACTGTTGAACAGGTGCAGAGTTTTGTTACTGAGAGTCAGGAAAATGCGGATCAAGCGATTGAGAAGCTTGTGAATCGTCTGTTGGATACACCTCAGTTTGGTGAACGCTGGGGGAGGCATTGGTTGGATGTCGTACGGTACGCTGAGTCGACCGGCATGGAACGCAACGGAACATACACGTCGGCGTGGCGATATCGAGATTACGTGATTGACGCATTCAATCGTGATCTGCCGTACGACGTTTTTATACAAGAACAGTTGGCGGGCGACTTGCTGGATTCAACCTCTAGCTCAGATCGTAGGCGGAAGTTGACAGCCACTGGAATGCTCGCGATGGGACCGAAGTCCTTGAATGAACAGAACAAAGAAAAGTTCTTGATGGATGTCGTGGATGAGCAGATTGACGTGGTCAGTCGTGCTTTTTTGGGTGTGACAGCCAGCTGCGCGCGGTGTCATGATCACAAATTTGATCCAATACCTCAGTCAGAGTACTACGCTTTGGCTGGCATTTTTGCGAGCACACGCACGCTTTATGGGACGGCGAAGACCAATGGCAACCGAAATCCAGGTCAGTTGATCTCCATCGTGGGTGATGATTTGAAAATGGTAGCTGTCAGTGGAAGTAGTAAAGGGAATGTTGAGGTAAAACGAATTCGAAAACAGCTGAAGTCTCTAAGCCTTAAGCTGGCGACTAGTAAAAAGCGTTTGGCCGCGGCAAAGTCTCCCAGTGCTCGGCAGCAAGCCAACGCTCGAGTGCAGGAAGCGGAGGATGCAGTCAAGCGGTTCAAGAGCCGGCTGAAACAAGCTGACGACAAAACGAAAACTGGACCAGCAAAAGCCACGCTTGTCATGGGTGTTGTTGAATCAGAAAAACCCAAGGATACCCGGCTGCGTGTCAGAGGCGAACCGTCGGACTATGGTGACGTGATCCCACGCGGGTTTCTTACGATCGGATCCGACTCCGAGCACCCCGTGCTGAAAACAGATGGCAGTGGAAGGCGGGAGCTTGCCGAGTGGATTGCAAGGCCACAGAACCCGTTGACAGCCCGAGTTGCTGTCAATCGTGTTTGGCAACATCTGTTTGGCCGCGGGATTGTCACGACTGTGAATAACTTTGGTGCGAATGGCACGCGACCCACGCACCCATTGTTGTTGGATCATCTTGCAAATGAGTTTATCTCTAGCGGTTGGTCGATGAAGCAACTGATACGTCAGGTCATGTCGAGTCGGGTTTATCGTTTGTCAGCTGCTGGTAATGCGTCCAAAGAGTTCAGTGCAGCCGTTGCAGTGGATCCTGAAAATACTTTGCTGTGGCGGATGAATCAGCGGCGACTTGAGGGAGAGGTGATTCGTGATGCCATGTTGTCTGTGAGTGGGGTGCTGAATCTGGAGCCTCGCAAGGGGTCGCCGGTAGTTGCCCTGGGTGAAGGCTTGGTCGGACAAACAGTAAAAGTAGATTCGCTACAACAGGAAGATCGGCTTCGCAGTGTGTATCTTCCTATTGTCCGAGGCGCGGTTCCCGAAATGCTATCGCTGTTCGATTTTCCGGAACCAAGCATTGTTGCAGGGACACGAAATGTCACCACCGTTCCTACCCAGGCGTTATTCATGATGAATAGTGATGCTGTCGCTGATCTGTCGCAGCATTTCGCTAAAAGACTTCTGCTTGGAGATTCCGGAGCAGAGGAACGGGTTGCTCTGGGGTACCGGATTGCAATTTCGCGAGATCCAACCTCCGAGGAGGTTGCACGCGCTGTAGCGTTTGTTGTCGATGCGGAGACAATGCTACAGCAAGTGGACAAAATGGATGTAGCTGAGAGCCAGTTAACAGCGTGGGCAGGGTTCTGCCAATCTCTATTGGCGTCTTCAGAATTCCGTTACTTGAATTAGAGCTAGGGATGTGAGTTTAACTGTCAACGGTTGGTGCGTTTGCACTGAAATCATTCGACAGTTGTAAAAGACTGAAACGTACATTTTTTTTGCGAGAAGGTTGGGATATGTTTTCAAGACGAGAGACGCTTGTGTCGTCAGGATGCGGTTTTGGGTACTTGGCGTTCTCGGCGCTTACTACTGAGGCAGCGAATCGCAAGCAACAGAATGCGTTGATGAACCGCGAACCACATTTTCCTGCGGCGGCTAAACGTGTCATCTTTCTGTGCATGCGCGGAGGACCTTCTCACGTTGATACGTTTGATTACAAGCCGGACCTTGAGAAATTCGATGGGAAATCACCAAGTGCGGCAGCGACTGGTTTGAATGTGCAAAAGGGAAGAAAGCTTAAAAAGTCACCATGGAAGTTCTCCAAGCACGGTGAGAGTGGGTTGCCCATTTCATCGCTCTACCCAGAGCTTGCCCGCCATGCCGATGACTTGTGTCTTCTCAATGGTTCTTACACCGATATACCAAATCATCCGCAGGCGCTTGTGCAGTTGCACACGGGAAGTTTTCAGTTTGTGCGTCCGTCCGTGGGCGCGTGGGTGCTCTATGGATTGGGAACTGACAATCAGGATTTGCCGGGGTTTATCACGATCAAACCGCCAGCACGCTTGGGTGGAGCTCAGAATTATGGGAGCGGATTTTTACCGGCTGTTTTTCAGGGTACTCCGATTAAGGATGTGCAATCTGCCTCGCCCATCGGAAATATGCGAAATCCCAAGTTGTCACAATCTTTGCAGAGGAAGCAACTTGATTTGCTTCAGGCAATGAATCGAGAAGCTGCACAACAGAATCCGTTGAATAGCGAGTTGGATGGAGTGATTGAGTCCTATGAACTGGGGTATCGAATGCAGGCGGCAGTCCCTGAGGTGATGGACCTAAGTGGTGAATCGGCAACAACATTGTCAAGTTATGGAATCGGCAGTTCAAAAAGTGATGAATTCGGAAGACAATGCTTGATGGCACGGCGGTTCGCTGAGGCGGGAGTACGGTTCATTGAACTTACCCATGAAGGTTGGGATCAACATTCAAACTTGAGTTCGAAATTATCTTCCAATTGCCAAGCGACTGATTTACCAATTGCTGGTTTGATCAGCGATCTGAAGCAGCGTGACATGCTGAAAGACACACTCATCATTTGGAGTGGTGAATTTGGGAGAACACCAGCTGTGCGACGTGCCGACGGTCGCGACCATAATTCAACGGGGTATACCGTCTGGATGTGTGGGGCGGGGGTCAAAGGTGGCATGCGGTATGGAGCGACGGACGAAGTTGGGATTGCTGCCGTTAAAGATCGCATGCATGTGCATGATCTGCATGCGACAACCCTGCATTTGCTTGGTCTCGATCACGAAAAACTAACCTATCGCTATGCGGGACGCGATTTTCGATTGACTGACGTTTACGGCAGGGTGGCGACTGAAATCATTGGTTGATGCTGGAAGGCGTTGCTCGTACTGTTTGGCGTCGGCCGCATCAAAGCACGATCGTGCTGATACGTTTACTGGAAAGTGCACTTAGGAGGTTGATGGTGTTTAATCGAACGTCTTTCATGTGTTTAGCATTATTGTTCTGTGTTTTCGAAGGTGTTTCGAGTGACGCGGCAACGAGGCCAAACTTCGTCCTTATCTTCATTGATGACATGGGGTACGGCGACATCGGACCCTTTGGTTCGAGCGTGAATGACACACCGCATCTCGATCAATTGAGTTCTGAGGGAATGAAGCTCACTAGCTTTTATGCCGCGCCGGTGTGTTCGGCCTCACGCGCTCAGCTTCTGACGGGTAGTTATGCCCCACGTGTTTCCGTCCCAGGTGTGTTCTTCCCCGCCGGCAGATTGGGGCTCAATCCGAATGAGGAGACGGTTGCCGATTATTTGCAAAAGTTGGGGTATGCAACGACTTGTATTGGCAAGTGGCATTTGGGTGACCAAAGAGAATTTCTTCCTACGCGACAGGGCTTCGATCACTATTTTGGCATCCCTTACTCGAATGACATGCAGCGTGTGTCGGTAGAGACGGGGCTTCGTGTGGTGCCGTTGCTGCGAGACGAAAAAGTGGAAGCTTTGCTGGAAGATGAAGGTCAGAGGCGGGTAACACGCGATTACACAAATGAGGCGGTCAAGTTCATTACGCAAAACCACGAGAAGCCATTCTTTCTTTACATGCCGCACACCGCCATGCACGTTCCGCTATTTCCACACGACAGCTTTAAAGGCAAGTCTCGAAATGGGGTTTACGGTGACTGGGTGCAGGAGGTTGACTGGAGTGTTGGGCAGATCATGGCAGCCTTGAAAAAAAATGGTCTTGATGAAAATACGCTGGTGATTTTCACAAGTGACAACGGACCTTGGGCGTCAAAAGGCGATAAGGGCGGAGTCTCAGGACCGCTGCGTGGCAGCAAAGGCGGGACTCTGGAGGGTGGCGTGCGAGAGCCCACGATCGTGCGGTGGACCGGGCAAATCAAGGCGGGCAGTACCTGTGATGCGGTCACAGGGACGACTGACGTTCTTCCGACGTTTGTAGCTCTGGCAGGCGGCAAAGTGAACGCGAACATTAAAATTGATGGGAAGGACATCACACAGGTCCTGCTGGGCGAGACGACCAAATCTCCTCACGAGGCGTGGCATTACTTTAAAGGTAATCGTTTGGAGGCTATTCGGTCAGGCCCATGGAAGCTTGCCTTAACACCTCAGATACTTGGGATGGGGATCCGAGAAAAGCCGCAGGACCTGCTCGTAAAGGGTGTGCGACTTTACAATCTGGACAAGGACATTGGTGAGACGACCGATGTTGCACAAGAGCACCCCGATGTTGTTGCGCGGCTACAGCGTATGGCAGATGAGATGCGTTCCGATATCGGGGTAGTAGGTGCGAAATCGGGCGTTCGACCCCCAGGCAAAGTCGAGAATCCAGTCACGCTCTATCCCACAAAACCGCGTGCGAAGAAGATTCGAAAGTGATGCAGCTTGGTTAGCACCCAAATGGCTGCGGGGCGAATCTTTCGGCTGTTCAGATACTTTCGGGGGAGAGAACTTAATGCAAGCTGTAAGCCGTTTGCGACATTGGCCAATCGTCATTTTGTTCGTTTTTTAGACCGGGCACGTGTGCGGTCAAGAGAAACTGGAGTCTGTCAGTGGCGGCCAGCCTGCCAGTCAAGCACGCTCGGAGCAAGTGTCAACAGTGTTTCCGGCTTCGATTACTCGCCGGTGGAGATGTTGAATGGTGTTGACCTTTTGCCGTTTCTTGCTGGAGGCGACGCTGCTGTGCCACATGAGAAACTGTTTTGGACCAACCGTCCGAATAATTCAATGCGATAAGGGAAGTGGAAGTTGGTGCAGTCGCGGGGCAGCACTTGGTTATATGGTCTGGCACTTGATCCAGGAGAGAAACTGGATTTGAGCGGTGAGCATGAACGTAAATCCAGGCAGATGAGCAGCGAGACCAGACGTTGGCGTGAATCCATGCCCGATCCGGCTTGCCCTGGCAAACCGCGACGACGGATCATTTCTGTGGATGGAAAACCATACCAGCTGAACATTGACGGGCGTTTAGAATCGCGCAGTAATTGCAGCTGTTGCACCATGGAAAAGGGCGTTGCCCTCGTCGTCGCTGCCTGTCCCTGTAAAGAAGTTTGTCGCCTGCAGTTGATCCGTTGCGATTGCAACTCGTTCCATTAGGAATAGGTTGTATCCGCCGCTGACGCTTATGCAATTTGTCAGGGGAAGGTCCATGCCGAGTCTGAATTCACCCACAAAGGCCGCAGTGTCCGCTGGACAGTCAGCACGCTGCCCAACCGCACCGGTCAGGACACTGGTTTGTTCTGCGTCGTTGCCGTACAGCCCCAGTTTTGCTGACCAGCTGAGCCAACGGCAGTCGAACAGCGGCATGTCCGGGATACTCGTGATCCCTACCTGAACCCCGTATAGATCGTTTTGGGTTGTCGTTCGGTAGGTGACAGGCGCCGTTGCTGAATTCAATTCTGCGGTGAGATGTTCGTCGAGTCCGATGTACCTGATGCCTGCAATGTACTGGAACGGACAGTATGTTACGAACTGCCAGTTCGCTTCGATTCCATACAGATCGGTTTGATAGGTGGCGTCGATGGATGTGATGTCGCTGGCAAAAACCGGGAGCGCTGCATGAATCTCGGTCGTTCCTCCTGCCGGAGTGGATGAGCGAGCGACCAGTGATTCGATTCCTATGAATCGAAACTCGAATGAGTTCTCGGTCCATCGAATCCTTCTCAGCGATAAATCGATGCCTGGCTCCCACCCAAATCTAAAATCGTCTCGGTTGATTTGGCGAATGGGGTTGGTCGAGTCGCTAATCAAGACGCCGGCACTCGGAGTGGTGCGAGTGAATGCCAGCCCACGAGCGATACCAACCCACTGTGGCTGGTATCCCTTGCAAGTTGCATAGCGGTCACGAAATTGGTTCGAGAACCGGGTCGAGTTGCAATCACGGCATCGGCAGTTCGACATCACTCCCGGCAAGGAGTCACTACCAACAGTGAGATCCATTGTGTCATTGGAGGTGCAGCCCATGTCCGTCAAGGGAACGGATGATGTGGCACAGCGGCAATCGCTAACATCGCATGATTCGCATTCCGTTGCGTACATTTCGGATGTGAGAATCAACGAGAGTGTGACCAGCATGCACCATTTCAGCGCCGCGTGAGTGATTGCCATGCACCGCTGCGGAAAAACGCATGGGATGTAGACACCAGTTGAAAAGACGCTCAGTGGCACTGTTTGATTTCCACGGTGGACATGCTTCCGCTCGAACATGGTGTCTATCCACAGACCCATGTCTTACTGGTTCATTCGGCAGGTACAATCAGGATGATTGATAAAATCGGAATAATCGGACCAACTTTCTCAGATTCGCCAAGTTATCATCGGGAGGGCCGATGGAGCCGATGGAGCTTGTTAGGGACCAGAGCGGTTAGCTTGCGAGTGGGATTTGGGAGGCATTGGCGGAACGTGTTGCTTGTTGATGCGTCGAAATACTGATGCTGGGCCATCGAGGCGTCTGGATTGCGTAGTGACCCAGCCCAGCCGTTTGAGTCCATTCGTTTTGGTTTCCTTACGCAGGTGATGCTGCACGACAGCTTATTCGAGTCTGAGCCTGAGTCTGAGGTCGATAGCGAGCCATTCTTCTTTGAAACGGGATTTGATGAAACCGAGTATTCGCACCTATCGATCGAGACGGCGTTGTGCGACGCGCGACACGCTTGGCAGGCGTCGCCAGATTCGGCGTTTGTCGATGGAACCTCTTGAAGAAAAGCGATTGCTCGCGGTTTTCACGGTGGGGAGTGTTTCGGATCTAGTGGATCAGAACCCAGGTGATGGGATTTGCGAAGTTTCCAATGGAGGTGCGTGCACCTTGAGAGCTGCCGTCATGGAGGCGAATGCGTGGGGTACATCAGAGCAACCGGATCAAATCGTCATACCGGCGGGTGAGTATCTGTTTGCTTTGCCCGGCAATGGCAACTTGGCCGGAGATCTCGATATCACACAGTCTGTCTTGTTAACAGGCGCTGGTGCATCGAGCACCGTGATCGATGCCAGCGGGTTCGATCGTGTATTCGATATTCGAAGCGGAAATGTCGAGATACGCGGGGTCACGATTCGTGGCGGATTCGTCGATGACACCGAAGCGTTGTTGGATGGTACTGGTGGTGGCGTACGAAATGAGGGGACGCTTGTCATCGCCGATAGCGTCGTCACGGGCAACCGGGCGACACGGGGGGCCGGGGTTGGGAATTACAACGGAACCCTGAGTATCCAACGTAGCGTTATCACGGGAAATGGAGACGGAGCAACGCAATCCGGTGGTGGTATTGAGAACTACTCCTACTACGATCCCGCTTCTCTTTCTCTCGCCAATACGACCGTGTCAGGTAACCGGGCAACGCATGGTGGGGGGCTGAATAATCATGCGTATGACGGGGCCGCATCGGCCGTGATCACGGGCAGTACGATATCGGGGAACAACGCGGTTAATGGGGGCGGGGTTTCAAATCGTGCAGCGTATTATGCCGAACTGGGAACTCAAGCTGCATTGACCATTGTTGGAAGCACTATTTCCGGAAACATCGCATCATCAACCGGCGGTGGAATTCATAGCCAAGCGACGACCCAAAGTGCTGCGACGCTAAGCATCAGCAATAGTACCATCGCGCAGAATACTGCGGCTGGTGGAACCGGTGGAGGTGTTCATGTGATTGATAGCCCCGGGACAGGTACGACACTCAGCAGCGTTCTTGTAGGACAAAACTCTGCTGTCGGATCTGGCCAGGATCTGTCAATTGCTTCTCTTTCAGCGAGCTATACGCTGGTCGAAACCAGCAACGGTCATGGGTTGGTTCATGGAACGAATGGCAATCAGGTTGGAGTCGACGCATTACTTGTGGACTTGGCTGATAATGGTGGATTGACACTTACACACGCTGTTGGATTCGACAGCCCGGTTGTGGATCAAGGGGCTAATCCTAATGGGTTTTACGGTGATCAGCGAGGCAGCGGTTTTGCACGGACAGTTGATGATGGTGCTGTCGTCAATGCGAGTGATGGCACCGATGTTGGGGCCATCGAAATGGGGCAGGTCGGGGCTTTGTACGACTTTGGTGATGCTCCTGAGTCGATCATTGTTGGCGGAATTGAGAGGGTCTATCCCACTCAGTTGGCCAGCGATGGAGCCCGGCATCAGGTGGTCATTGGGGGACCAAGGCTGGGGACAGCTGCCGCTGACCCTGAAGCCGATGCCTTTCCAGTCGCCAATGCGTCTGGCGATGACTTGGTTGGATTTGATGATGAGGACGGACTAGCCACCTTTGGTAGCACTCTGACCCCCGGCACCCTGATGCAGGATGTCGTGCTTTCTCATGATGCCGGTGCCATGGGCGCGTTTCTTAATGCTTGGATTGACCTGAATATGGATGGTGATTGGAGCGATCCAGATGAGCATGTTCTCGATGATGTTGCGTTGAATGCGGGGGTGTCATCGACAGCGCTGGATGGCGTCTTGGTGCCCGCCGGATTGTTACCGGGTACGACCTTCTTGAGAGCGAGAATCAGTTCGGATGCCGGACTCAACTTCACGGGACCTGCAAGTGATGGTGAGGTAGAAGATTTTGCACTGACAGTGGGGAGCCCGCCCGCACAAATCGCTGACCTTTCGGTTTCCAATGTGGTCAGTGATTCGGAGCCAGAGCTCGACGACACAGTGCGGTTTTCAGTCAGTGTTGTGAACTCGGGTCCCGTTGCTGCAACCGGAATCGAAATATCAGCGTTGTTGCCATTTGAACTGTATTTTGAGGCAGCGCAGGTCAGCATCGGGGCTTACGATGATTTCGATGGTGTGTGGCTTATAGGCCAACTGTTGCCGGGGCAATCGGCGACCTTGCAAATTGACGCGGTGGTGGAAACGACCGATCCTGTTTTCTTTACTGCAGAGGTTGTCGCGTCTGACCAAGCGGACGGCGATTCGATAGCTGGCAATGGCGTTAGTAGTGAAGACGATCAAGCGACTGCGGCGTTGGGAACCTGTTTGGCTGCTGCCCCTTTGCATCCGGGGCTAAATAGCCTGCGGTATGTCTGCGGGTCGCCAGGGGCATTCACTGGATTTGTGCGTGGCACAGAGAGAGGTACGACCACCTTTCCCGATTATCAAGTGACAGTCGACATCGAGAATGCTGAACAGTTGGCGATTGGAATTGCAGATAGCAACGGAATTGCAGAAGTGTTTTTTAGAGTAGACGAAGCGTCGATGGGTGAACCCATTTTGGTGCAGGCGTTCGAGATGTTCCCAGCATCTCGTAAAGGAAATACGCTTTCACTCGGCGAGACTGAACTTTTCTTGCGTGCTGTGAATGTGGGACCCGGACGTGAACAGCTACAAAGAGAGGTGTTGCAACCAAGTGTGATTCAGGCTCTTGCTACCTGGTACTCAGCAGGCGCAGACCCCGGATTGCTGCGTGAACTGGCGGATGTGCCTGTCACGATCGCTGAGCTTCCCGGGAACGTAATCGCGCGAACAGTCGGCCGAGCAATCGTGCTTGATCATGATGCGGCGGGAAATGGTTGGTTTGTTGATGCAACCCCCTGGGAGCAATCGGAATTTGGCGGCGTGGATGGGACGGGCCACGCTACCAGTGGGCCTGCGTCTGACCGAATTGATCTGCTGACAACATTGACGCATGAGTTCGGTCACTTGTTGGGAATGGATGATAGTCACGATGTGCACCATGTCATGCACCATGAACTAGGTAATGGAAGGCGGATATTGCCCGAGGTGAACAACCATTCTGCGCATGATTACGATATCAATCACGATGGCCGTGTATCGAGTTTCGATGCGTTGTTGGTTATCAATCGTTTGTCGATGCAGGGTTTGTCAGAGTTTGATGGCAGGTTTTGGAATGGGCAACGCAACATGGATTGGGCGCCATTCGACACCAACAAGGACGGAACCCTGAGTTCGATGGATGCTCTGGGGATCATCAACCAGGTTTCAGTCGGCATGAATTCAGGTGGGGAGAGCGAACAAATTCAGCCTGTGCTTACGCACGAAATGAACGGACCAAGCAATGCGCTGGTTGATTTGATTCATACACAAATCAATGATCGAGGTGTTGAACAGACATTGAGAACCGATCAGGTTGGTCCCGAGGTGATGCGTGACTGTGTTGCGAACCATCTTTCCCAAGCACAAGTTGAGTCTGGAATCATAACCAGGGTCAAGCCAGATGCAGTTCGTTTTGGCACACGTTTGCATGCGTTGGAGATGACGGATGAATATTCTCCCGAAGCCACTTCAGGTTCCCTCGCAGATAGACTCGTGTGTCAGAGGCTGGACACCGGGGTTGTGGCCCGCCAGATGCTTTGATGAGTGATTGTGTGTAGAGTCTTGGGTGTAGCGCTAACAGGTAGTGCCAGTGAGCGAGCACGGTCAACGGGAGCAGCAGTTGGGAACAGCAGGTGCAAAAAAAAACGCCCGGCAATGCATGAGCATCACCGGGCGTTTCATGATTTCATGGGGAATCACCAACGTTTGTTCGACGTTTGTTATTCCTTTTTAGCTCGTTCTTTTGAAACAGCAGCAAAATCACCAGCGACTGCCATGATTAGCTTATCAGGATCGATGTACTTGTTGATGGCTTTGTTGACACTTTCAACGGTGGCCGCTTCAATCTGTGCGTCGTGTTCAGCGTAGTGAGCCATCGTGCGATCATTGAACAGGGTGGAAAGCAACTCGCTGGTCAAAGCGGAATCACCACTCCGTCGCACACGCGCTGCCTGCAGGTAAGCGACTTTAGCCTGGTCGAGTTCTTCCTGAGTTATTCCCTCCTTGCGAATCTTTTCCAATTCTTCCAGCATGACAGCCATCAGCTTGTCGCGGTTCTTTGGATTTGTGATTGCATAAAGGGTGAAATCAACGCGGTCGTCTTTCGCTCTTGCCGAAATTCCGCTTCGAACGCCATAGGAAAGTCCCTCTTGTTGGCGAACACGATTTCCAAGGCGACTGCTGAGTGATCCACCACCAAGGATGTAGTTTCCAAGCACCAACGAAGCATACTCAGGATCCGAATCCTTGAGGTTGTATTGCTGGCTGCTGAAGTAGAACGCATTGGCCTTATCTGGTGTCTCAATGATGTCGAGTGATTGCTCGACTTCAGGATGGGCTTTTCGATCGACCCGAGCAAAGGACTCGTCTGTCTCCCAGTCAGCTAACTGTGCATTGAGAAGAGCTTTGAGCTCCTCGGGATCAAAGTCACCAACCGCTGATACTTCACCCGCTTGATTGCTCAGGAATCCAGCGTGCAACGCCCGAATCTGTTCGACGGTGACATTTTTGTACATGTCGATCTCTTCTTCGGCTGACATCACGTACCGAACATCGTCCTTGGCATAAGGCGACAGGCTGCGTCGAACACTTCGTGGTGCGACTGACTGTGGCTCAGTTGTGCCTTGTTGCAGATTTGTGATGATCTGACGTCGCATGACTTCAAGCTCGTCGCCATCGAGACGAGGGTGACGAAGCACATCGCCCAAAAGCGTGATCGCTTCGGGCAGGAATTCTCGTTTGGTTTTCAGGCCCACCTGTAGCACACCAACCGTCGAACTCATTGACATTTCAATCCGCAGGCGATTGAGTTCATCTTGCAATTCGGTGTAGTCGTACTTTTGGGTACCGCGAGCCATCAGGATACCCAACAGTTCGACAGCACCGATTTTACCTTTCAGTGATTCACCGTTGCCGAAACGCAAGGTGAGTTGCATCGAAACGGTTTCACCACGGGTCCTCTTTGGTAAAAACGCATACTCAATCCCACCGGTGAGTTTGCCACGAAGTGTCCGTTTTTCGATTGCTGTAGGCTCAGGATCGATTTGCTCTCCAGCCGCGACTGCTTCGCGACCTTTGTACCCATCCAGCATTGCTGCGATATCTGGAGCTTCCGGAATGCTGATGCGATCCGATTCCTCGCTTGGAATGAAGAGGCCGGTCGTTCGATTGTTTCGTACAAAATACTTTTCTGCGACTTGCTGAACCTGTTCGCGAGTAAGAGATTCAATATTGTCGCGGTACATGAAGTAGAGTCTCCAATCTCCCTGAGCAGCCCAGTCACTGAGTGAGATCGCAATGCGGTCCGAATCAGACGTTTCAAGTTCGCGTGCCTTCAGGATCTGCTGGATGGCTCGCTTGACCTCTGTTTCTGTTACAGGATCATCACGGAAGGATTGCTCGACGATTTCGTTCATTTTCATGCGGGCTTTTTCGATCGAGCCGTCGCCTGGCACTTCTGCCAAAGTCATGAACAGTCCCGGCTCTGCGAAAGCATTGGCCAGAGCGTAAACACTGGTGGCGATCTCCGATTCAACAAGACCTTTGTACATGCGGCCAGTTGGCTGGTCACTCAAAATGTAGACCAAGGCTTTTGCCGCGGCGTAATCAGGGTGGCTTCCGGATGGAATGTGATACGCGTTGCCAACCAGTTGAGTTTCCCCAACGCGGCGGACAACGACAGTTCGCTCTCCATCCTGCGCAGGCTCGGTGGTGTAAGTGTCGTCGAGTGGTGTTTCCGGGTTGGAAAGGGAACCAAAGTACTTTTTGAGGTAGCCGAGGGCTTCCTTCTGTTCGAATTTTCCAGCGACGACGACCATCACATTATCCGGCCGGTAGAACTTGCGGTAGAACTGCCTCAGCTTGACTACCGGCACACGTTCAATGTCGCTTCGATTACCAATGGTGGTTTGACCGTAGTTGTGCCACTCGTATGCGGCTGCTTGCATGCGCTGCATCAGAACACGGAACGGTGAATTTTCACCGCTTTCAAACTCGTTGCGAACAACTGTCATCTCGGAAGCAAGATCTTCGCCGAGAATCTTGCTGTTCACGAGCCGGTCAGCCTCAAGCTGAATTGCAAACTCAAGGTTGTCGCCGGTTGCCGGAAGGGTTTCGTAGTAGTTGGTACGATCCATCCATGTTGTGCCGTTCATGGAACGACCGGCACCACGGTCTTTCAACGCCTTTGGAATGTCAGGATTGGAAGGAGTGCCTTTGAAGAGCATGTGTTCCAACAGGTGAGCCATGCCGGCTTCGCCGTAACCCTCGTGTCGGGAGCCAACAAAAACGGTCATGTTGACGGTCACGACTTCCTTGCTTGGATCGGGGAATAGCAGTACACGTACGCCATTCTCGAGTTCATACTCAGTGATGCCCTCGACTTCGGTGACTTTCATTATGTTTCCATCAGCTGATTGGGCAGCGGCTGCCCGGCCTTCCTGGGCCTTTTTGGGGGGATCGTCTGCTTTCAACGTTGAGACGGTAAATAGACTGCAGATCAATAGAAATGCAACCAACCTGGCGTGCATTGCTGACTTTGCGATTGTGGGGTGTATTTGCTGCAAGGCCACTGCCATACTCCTTTGAGATGTTCGGATCGTTGATCTTATTTGGTGGTCCACGGATTGTAGCGAGCTAACAACAGTCAGATAACAGGACGTGGAAACTTATCTATGGATAACTACAGCGTTCAAGGTAATCACGCGGACGAACCGAGAGAATGGGTCCCCATTCATCTGAGTGAACCACTCAGCGACGGTCAGGCGACTGAGGTGATGATCAAAGAACGGGTGATCGCCCTGTTTCGCCATGCTGGCGATCTATTCGCGATGGACGGAATGTGTGCACACCAAGGGGGCCCCGTGGCAGAAGGGCAAGTGGAACACGGATGTGTCACCTGTCCCTGGCACGGATGGCAATATGAGCTGGATACCGGTATTCAGACGATCAATCGTCAACCACTGCAAGAAACGTTTCAGGTGCGGGAGAGTGACGGCATGATCGAGGTTCTGATCTGAGGTTCTGATCCCAGTGATTCCACGTGCCCTGTCAGTCGGGATGCAGGTAGCCTTATTTGCCTGAATGCCCCGGTTTGCCATGCCAGTCCCCGTGGACTGAAATGCTTGCAAATTGAAGGTGCGGCGTCATACGACCCCCCTCCCCTTAAAGCTTCCCCTCCGGTGCGGCTGCGTTAACAACGTGACCTAGAATCGAAAGCCGTAACGCCGACGAATTAAGGGCACCTCAGTCGACGGGGAAGCCACGCTTTCTCAGCAAGGCGCTGGTATCGACATCGCGACCACGGAAGCGGCGGAATCCTTCTGCCGGATCAATCGTGTCACCAATGCTCATCACATTGTCGTGCAGGCTTTTGGCGACATCCTTGTCGTAAAAGCTACCGGCTTCGACGAAACGTTCTGCAGCATCCGCTGTTAAAGCATCGGCCCACAGGTAACTGTAATAGCCAGCCGAATAGCTGTCGCTGCTGAAGATGTGCATGAAATGGGGAGTGCGGTGCCGCATTGGCAATTCGCTGGGCATTCCCATTTCAGCCAAGGTCTCACGTTCGAATGTGTCAGGGTCGATGTCATCAGACCCTGCGAGGTGCAATTTCATATCAATCAAAGCGCTGGCCAGATACTCAACCGTGTCAAAACCCTGATTGAACGTGGACGCCTTCTTGATCTTGTCGAGAAGTGCCTGTGGGATCGCTTCGCCAGTTTTGTGGTGCACCGCAAATTGATTCAGGATCTCAGGGGTTTCGAGCCAATGCTCGTTGATCTGGGAAGGAAACTCAACGTAGTCACGGGCAACCGAGGTTCCGGACTGTGATCGGTAGTTAACTTTCGAGAGAAGACCGTGCAATGCATGGCCAAATTCATGGAACAGGGTCACTGCATCGTCCCATGAAATGAGAACCGCCTCGCCGTCAGCCCCTTTGATGAAGTTCGAGTTGTTCGAGACAATGGTGGTAATCGGCTTGCCCATGTTTTCTTGGGCCCGGTAATCGGTCATCCATGCACCACTTCGCTTGCCTTCACGGGCGTAGGGGTCCAAGTACCAGAGGCCTACATGCTTGCCATCGTCATCCGTGACTTCCCAAACCGTAACATCGGGATGAAACACGGGGATGCCGCTGAGTTGTTTGAAGTGCAGGCCATACAGTTGGGTGGCTGCCCACATCATGGCTTCACGTAGTTTGTCAAGTTGCAAGTAGGGTTTGACTTCGTTGAAGTCGAGGTCGTATTTTGCCTTGCGAACTTTCTCTGCGTAGTAGCGGTAATCCCAAGGTTCAATTTTGATCTTAGCGCCTTCTTCGTCCGCAATCGCCTGCATGTCGGCAACTTCTTCACGAACTCGCGCGAGAGCCTTGGGCCAGACTTTCATCATCAGGTCCATGGCGGCCTCGGGCTTCTTGGCCATGGTAGGTTCCATCCGCCAGTGTGCATGCGTTTCGTAGCCCAGAAGCTTCGCACGGGCAGCACGAATCTTAAGGATTTCCGCGATGATTTTATTGTTGTCGTACTTGTCGCCATTGTCACCGCGGCTGTAGTAATTTCGCCAAACTTTTTCGCGAAGCGGACGATTGCTGGAATAGGTCAGGAACGGATCCATTGAGGATCTTGTGTTCGTGATTGCCCAGTCGCCATTCTTGTTGTTTCTGTCTTTTGCGGCGTTGCCCATTGCAGCAATCACACTGTTTGGCAGCCCGCCGAGTTCTGACTTATCCTTGATCCAAGTGACATAGCCTTTTTCATCGGCCAATACGTTTTGGCTGAAATCAGTGAACAGTCGGGCGAGTCGAGTGTTCATCTGTGAGAGTTTCGCTTTGTCGCTGCTGTCCAGCTTGGCACCTTTCCTCAAGAACGTTTTGTAGGTGTCATCGACCAAGCGGCGTTGTGCGAGGTCAAAGGTGCCGTCTTTCATTGCGGGACTCTCGTAAACAGACGAGATCCGGGCGAACAGTTTTTTGTTTTGGTAAATGCTGTCCTCGTGTTCAGACAGTTTTGGCACGATCACCTTTTCGATATCAGGGATGGGACCGACGTTCAGATTGGAAGCATAGACAAAGAACATCGCTTCAAGCCGACTCAGGGTGCGACCGGAACGCTCCATGGCAACGATCGTGTTTTCAAAGTCAGGCTTTTCAGGATTGCCGGTGATCGCGCTGATGTCGGCGTCCGATGCCTTGATGGCGGCATCAAACGCCCCGATGAACTCCTCGGAACGGACAAGGTTCCAAGGCGGAACACCGCCATAGGGTCCGGTCCATGGTTTTAGAAGTGGCGAATCGAATTCCATCTTTTTTGCAGCTCCAGGAGCCTGGCCAAAGGTTGGGTGGGTAGAAAATGTGATCGCGACTGCAATGGACAGCGCTGTGAAGATGCAACGGGTCACGTGAGTCATCCTGGGAAAAGGCGTTTACGCAAATCTTGAACTGCCGACAGTTTAACAGGTTGTTCTTGCGTTTTGGTTGGGGGGCTCAACGGAAGCCGTTCGCTTCGAAGTTTGCTGATGATGGTGTAAGGCGGCGGTATTAAGTCACCGTTATTGGCTCACGACACGGGAGAACGGGACTGCCGAACGGTTTCTGTAGCCCCCTCTGGAGTGCGATTTCGGTAACAGCCTTCGGGAATCGACGGATTTTCCTCAGGCGACGTGAATCGAACGTGAGCCAACCCGATGGTGTGAAGGGGGTCACCGTGCGTGAAGTGTCTTCGCCCAGCAACAACCCTCATCAACGATCTTGAATTGCAGGTTCTGCAGTTGTTCGATGAGCTCAGTTTGGTCACTGTCGATCGCGGTTTCTACGGTTTGAATATTCCGTTGGTTCAGCGAATGAACCAACGCACCAATCAGATAGAATTCTGCTGGTTGTAAGTTACCCAAGACGTGTTGTTGATTCAAATCGAGGATGGCGGCTGTTGGCGACATGACCTCTGCTTCGGGGTCGCTGAACCAAATTGAAACAGAAGCGAGCGTCGAACCCGTTCGTTCTTTCAGCTCGGCTGATTCAACATCCACGTGACCAAGGCTGGCAGCGACTCTGGATTCGCCGGGTATAGTGGGGGTGCAGATGATTTGGGTGCTGCGTCTGAATTGCAGAGCCGATCGATTGACTGGTGGGCGATACTGGGGAACTGTTGCTATCATCCGAAAGTGGGGAATCCCCGGTGTGTATCCGCCTTGTTGTAGAAATGAATTGCTTCGGTAATCAGACAAAGGGACCCCGATGCCAAATCCAATTGGTTCCAGGCCAGCGTAACCACGCTGATCATCACGAACCAAGCCGATCCGTATTCTTGAAGTTGCCTTGGGTGAGTGTTCAATCGCCGCGAGGAGTTGGAGAGCAATGGCATCGTCGCTACTGCTTGCCAAACACAACGCGTGGACGACGGTGACGTCGATATCCTCGTGTTCCGGTGCAGAGTGCGGCGGTGCAGAGTGCGGCGGTGCAAAGTGACACCAGCCCTTGATCGAGCCTTCTGATTCAGCGACCAACAGAGTTTCAGGGTCAAAGAAGGTGCGGGCAAGCACCGCCTGGTCAAACTTTGCCTGATTCACATACGGTGGAGGGCCAGCAGCCGACCAGTGCTCGACCCAAATTTGAACGAGGGCAGGCAAGTCAGCGTTTCGGAATGAGCGGATGTTCAAGGTGAATTTTTCACGCGTCAGTTTTTTCACACGTCAATCAAGACATGCAAAAGAAGTCAGGCAAAACATCTGTCTGCTGAATCAGCGCGGGTTCCATGCAGTCACAATGGACCGCGACCTCGGCAGCCGTCGGAATGCTCGCTTCTGTCCCACAGATAATGGCATGATGCCATAACCGGGAAGGCAATTGAAGCGGTCCTGTTTGTTAAACTGAAAAACGGCGGGGAAACACGCCCGCGCTTCCCCGCCGTTTATTCATCAACCCGCGAAAGAAAGTCGTTGCCAAACCGGTTGCAATCCCACACCACAACCAACTTTGCGACGACCCGCTCAGTCGAGCGCGGGCCTACCACATTGGTCGACCCCCGCCGGTACGAAATGAATCGGCCAATTTTGCTTGGCTCTAGGCTCGGAACTGACGTTTGTCTGTGAAAGAAGGATCATGACGGCAATTAATAGGGGACATGACGGTTGTTCCGATTGCGAGGGCCACGCAATTCTCGTGTTCGGGCCCGTTCTCGCTGATTTTGCTCTGCCGACACCGCGATTGTCACTGCTGAAACGGAAGTGGCGGTTGGGCCACGCAGCGATGAGCGTCCGTGCTGAAAGGAAAGTAGGGAACATGCTCTTCGTTGCAAGGCATCCTGTGTGGCTGGTCGAGAGCTGTGTTAGTCACCGATCAGGTAGTGTGGGTCACTGAGCAAGTTGTGTGGGTCACTGAGCTGGCAGCTTCGAACTGACCCGGGCATGGATGCAAGCGTTCATCCCTGCGTGATGTCTTCAGTTTGATAGCCCCGTTCAGGATGGTGATGCCCACCGACTCGCATTCGCTCACTGCATTGCGATGAACTCCGTATAAGAATCTGACATACGGATGGTCGGTGACGCTGAGTGATGTGCGTCTCTCTGAATGTGAAGACTGAATTTTGACCGTCAGAAATCAGTTTCTTGTCGGCACCTTGTGGGTTGGATGTCTTGCTCCGCTTTTGGGCAAGTGAAGAAGGCACGTCGGTCTCTGCTTTTTGGACCGGCCTAACAAGGCGATGAATCACCTTCCTTGAATTGCTAGCTTCTCCATTGCCCCTGATATGCCTCCATTTTTTTGCGTGGGCTCATTGCATGGCTAGGGATCACCGATTGGGGGGCGTTCTGGCTTGGCCTGCGAGAATCTCTCTTCCCCTGATGGGACAATTCGGTTGCAATGTGCATCGAGTTTCACGGCGGGACATGAAGTCCTGTGCCATAAGGCGGGTGGGGCGGTTGGTATGTGTGAAGGAGGTTACCGGTATCGGTGAGCTCACTTGGCTACCGGTGAGTCATTCCAAGGATGGGAGAACTTTCATGAGTTCAGTAAGTTGCGCTGCAAAGAATGCTACGGCTCAGTGTTCTGGCACTGTTCGTCGTTCTGGCACTGTTCGTCGTTCTGGCACTGTTCGTCGTTCTGGCACTGTTCGTCGTTCTGGCACTGTTCGTCGTTCTGGCACTGTTCGTCCTCTGGATCGGAGAGAGCGATTCGCTCTGAACGCCCTTCTGCTTAAGCAGTTTCGCCGATCTGATTGGATTCGTGCAGCAGTCTGTCTGTCGTTTTGTTTGGCATTGGCTGTTCAGCAAATTGGTTCGGCTTGTGCGTTGGATAATACTCTGACGGGACAACTATCTGCCAGCGGTAAAAAGCACACCGAGGGCCAAGGTGATCCGCCCGATTTCGCTGCGATTCAGGAAGAGTGTCGCGTCAGAATTAAGGAGCTGCGTGATGAAATTCTTGTGGCCCGAGCGAACAGGCAGGTCTTGCGTCCGCAGCTCACTGAAGAACTAGAGTTGTGGGGCAGTTTAGAGATCATTGTCGAAGAGTGGCGACTTGCCCACGAGGATCGCGCACGCCACGAAGCCGGGTTGGGAGCGGATGAGGGAGTATTGAAGAAGTCGCATCAGTCGCCCGCTTCTTTTCTCGAGGTTGATGAGCTGAGGGCTCGTCGGGTCGCGGTGGCCCGTTCGCTGAAATCGCTGCAACTGGAAGTGTCTTCTGAACAACGGATCGCGAATGGAATCAGTGAAGATTTTGATGATGCTGAACAGGAGAGGCGTAAATCCGCAGAATCATTGAGCAACAGCTTGGTGGAGCAGCGTTTGGCATTGCAGCAAGGACTCGTTCTGCAGAATTTGGAAAGCCGAGTATTGAAAGCCAATCTCGATCTGCATCGTGAGCGAATCAATCTGCTGCAGACGCACGCGTCAGAGGCGATATCAGAGATCGAAACACTTGATGCTTTGGTGCGTGCTCCGTCAAGCATATTCAAGCTTTCCAAGCAGGAACTGGATGAACGCATTGCTGTTCTTGGCAATTTTGAACGGCAGGTTCGAACGCAGTTATCAGTGCTCGATGCCCAGATGCGTGAAATCATGATGCGGAGGCACACAGGGCAAGGTTTCAGTGAAACTAATTTAGAGATTGTGCGAGAAGAGTCGCAGTTGCTGAGAGACCTGCTAAGCAATACGAGTTTGTTCAAGGAATGTTGGCGGCGAAGATATGAACTCTCAAATTTTGAGATTTCCGCCAGCGACATTGAAAAATGGTTAGAAGATGCCGAACAGTTGCGCCAACAGGTAGCTCAAATTGATGAAAAACTGCGGTTGAGAACGCAGCAGAGGCGAGAGTCTTTATCGCTGCTGACACGGGCTGCAGGAAGCGTAACCGGTGTGACGGGTAGTTCGGTGAGTTTGAACGGCGCACAGTTGGATGCGGAAACCATCGCGCGTATCGAAGAGTTGGAAAATGTACTCGACTTTTACGGTGGCATCCAAGTTCTGGCGACGACGGGCGGGCGGCTTTGCGATCTGTTTTTGGAAGACCTGCGTGCAGAGCAGGGAACCTATTCATTAGCCGATAATGCGGAATTGTTCTGGGGCTGGATGGTGGCCGCCTGGGAATTTGAGATCACCGAGAGTGACGGCAAGGCAATCACCGTCAAGAAAGTCGTCATAGGTTTGGCTTTGCTGCTATTCGGGTACTTGATTAGCAGGGCCATCGCTTCGGTGATGGCCTATAAAGTCTTGCCGCGTTTTGGAGTTAGCCATGCAGCAGCATCCGTGCTTCGCTCGGTCATGCTGTATGCGATGGTTGTCGCGCTGTTCTTTGTCTCACTTGATGTGGTTAATGTTCCATTGACGTTTTTTGCATTCTTTGGCGGTGCCGCTGCGATTGGGCTTGGTTTTGGAAGTCAGAATTTGCTCAACAACTTTATCAGTGGTTTGATTCTGCTGGTCGAGAGACCAATACGCGTGGGCGATCTCGTGAATGTGGATGGGATTGATGCCAATGTTGAGCACATCGGTGCCCGCAGTACACGGGTGCGAACGGGTTCGAATCTTGAGATCCTCGTTCCCAATAGTAAGTTCCTGGAAAACAATGTCACAAACTGGACATTGTCCGATACGCGTATTCGAACCAGTGTCAGTGTTGGCGTTGCTTACGGTTCTCCCGTCAATGAAGTGATTGAGCGTTTGAAACAGGTGATCCGTGAGCAAGACAATGTGATGCTCACGCCGGAACCGATTGTGCTGTTTCAGGATTTTGGCGACAGCTCACTTGCGTTTGAGGTTCATTTCTGGGTGCAAATGAAACGCATCATGGACGGGGCCAAGGTGCGAAGTAGCGTGCGGGCAGCCATTGATGAGGATTTTCGTAAAGCTGGAATCGTGATCGCATTTCCGCAAAGGGATGTGCACATCGATATGAACTCGCCTTTAGAAGTTCGCCTGAAAAACGATAAGGACGAAACACTGACCAGCGAAAAATCTGGGGACTCCAGAATCATTAGTGGTGTCCATCGTCTGCGGCGGGTTGGTTGAGATCGCTTTGCCAAGTGGGTGTCACGACAGTCGGATGGGTGTCACGACAGTCGGGTGTGGTCGACCTATCACGTAGGGGCAGGCTTGGTGATTCCCTGCTGTTGCAGGCAACCCCTTGCGGTTCATGGGTTGCGATTCATGCCATGCGTTGTTCGGCAGAGGTTGGCAAACGAATGAAACAGTTGGTTTCAGTTTGCGGCGTCTGGTGATGCATTTAGCTGCAGTTTTGGGTGACGCAGTAGTGAGTCAGGCTGCTTTTTTGCTGTTGTGTGAGTGCGACGACTGCACGACAACGCGGCGGGTTGGGCGTCGCGGTTTGCTTTCTGCTGGTGCGATCTGCTGCGGAGAATTCTCGATGGGGGCACGTCGTAACCAGCCACGACGATGAAAGTAGAAAAGAGTACCGGCAATCATCATGCCCATCATCGTAAGGGCAGCCGGATAGGCGCCCTTGAGTGATAGTTCCGGCATGGTGGTGAAGTTCATTCCATACACGCCGGCGAGAAAGGTGGGAGGGACAAACACACTGGTCAGTAGTGTCAGGACTTTCATGATCTCGTTACTTCGGTGGGCAACCGAGGACATGTAAGTGTTGATCAAGCCGCTCGTCGATTCACGGTACATGTCGACGACATCAGACAACTGGGTGCAGTGATCGGTTGTGTCACGCAGGTACTCTTCAGTGCTTTTGTCAATGAATGGGCTATCGACTGTCAGTAGCGAGAGTACCATTTCGCGTTGCGGCCAGATGCTTCGTCTGAGCCGAACGAGGATGTTCTTTGTATGGTGGATTTGTGCAAGTAGCTCAGGGCGTGGATCGCGAAGTGCTCGCTCTTCGAGTTGCTCGATGCTTTCGCCCAGGGTTTCGAGAACTGGGTAGCAACCGTCAACGCAGGCATCCAAAATCGCATAAACCAAGTAATCTGGGCCTTTGCGGCGAAGACGCGCCTGAGGGTTCTCAAGACGCTTGTGGATCGGGGCCAGGACGTGATCGCAGTCCTCGTGAAATGTCAGGACTACCTGCTTGTCAAATACAATCCCGAGTTGACTGGGGGTCATGTCGCGACCTGGGGCAGGTACACTGTGCGCGATTAGCAATTGCTGGTGTTCAAACAACTCCATTTTGGGTCGTTGCGGTGCGTTCACCAGATCCTCCATCGCAAGAGGGGTGATGCGAAATCGAGAGGAAAGTTTCTGCAGGACTGTACCATCGCCTTGGCCGCGGACGTCAACCCACATCAGTTGTCCCTCGATCAACTTCGTCGGTAGCTCTTCGACCGAACGGCAGGCGAATACCTTGTGGTGTTCACCGTAAATCAGCGTGACACTCAGCTCAACCGGTTGCGAGTTAGGGCTAAGGACCAGCGTACCCGGACGGGCACCAGCTTCGGGACGGCGTCTGGCAAACATCTGCAGCGTTCTTTGCGGGGCTTGTAAATATATCGTCAATTACATTGGTAGCGACCATCGCAGAGTCAGCGTTCGGGTGTCAAGGCTTGCCGCATCGGTATCGGATTCACCCGGCGGTGCAAGTTTGTTCTCTCCAGAGTTGGGGATTTGGAGGCATTGGCACCAGGTGCTGCTAAGCAGGCCCGCTGATTGGGATTGGCTTGCTGGCGTGAGGGCTCTATCGTCGCAGTCACTCGAACGACGTTTTAGATGTGCGTGGAAAATCCGCACTTCGATCCGCGTGGTAAGTGGTGGCGCCGCGTGTTAGGCAGTGCTGCGAATGCTTGCATTAGCGTTGGGTTGAAGCGTCTTTTTGCTGATAAGCGGTGTCCTTGAACTCGGAATGAATCACGGATGAACGAACAGAGTGCCAAAGCTGAGTTTCCACGCGTCGCTGAAACGTCTGATCAGGCCGCGATTGTCATCTTGGTTCATGGCACTTACGCCGGTGACAGTGAGAACGCTGGCCAAAAGTGGTGGCAAGCTGGTAGTCCAGCTGTCGCGCAGTTAAAGGCGCGTCTGCCGCGAGGGGTCAAGGTTGCAGAAGGAGCAGAGGTATTTCATTGGTCAGGCGAGAATAGCGAGCGAGCTCGGAGTAAGGCATCCAGGCAGCTGCTTGAGCGTTTGCGGAATCTTGAGGCTGAGGGGCGTGATTACCATTTGGTCGGGCATAGTCACGGTGGATCGGTCATCTGGAAGACATTGAAGGCCAAGTCATTGAGCCGGCAACCGCTGGAGCATTTGAAGAGTTGGACAACTGTGGGGACGCCTTACTTAGAGCATCGTAGCCGTAGTGTCTTCAATCTTTGGAATATCGCTGGCGTCGTGATGGGCGTTTTGTTGATACCGCCTGCTGCTCGCGCGATGCTGCAGTTGGGACGCATGTTGAGCAATGCGTTTCAGGGAAATGACATGGTGCTCACACTGCCGCCGGCGAGCGAGGCAGGGCTGATGGGCATCATTCGTGCGCCGGTTCTCTCAAGTCTTAAATGGGTGGGTGTTCAGGTCGAGCATTCGGTGCAAGGCGTTCATATTGGAAGTTACGATCCGGATACCGGTGTCACCCTCTTGGAATACTTCTTCGGAAGTCTCGAGGGGCTTTTGTTGATGGCGGTGACATTGACGTTGTCCTACGTGTTGGTTCATCTTTCCATGATTAGTATTCGGCCAGCAATTGAATCCTATCGGATTCGTGCTGAGGAACGATTGCAGCGAGATGCATTTGAAATTTACGGTAACCGCTACTTGGCTATCTGGTCACCCGATGATGAAGCGATCAATGGTCTGAGGGCCACGCTTGGGTTCCAAGTTTCGTTTGTTGGGAAGATGTTTCCGCAAGAAAGAGTTTTCTTTTCAGACACTTTGGGTTTGTTGTCGCGACCGTACTACTGGATCCTGTCGCCGATTTTTAATCGTTGGTTGCAGCCACCCATCGATCGTGTCGTTCGTAACATTGTGACTCGCGCGGCTCAGGGTAACGACCGGCCCAGTTCAACCATCGTTGCCGTTACCCCATCGCCGGTGGCAGAGTTGACTCATCTCTTTCCTCCGCTGCCAGCACCGCTATCGAAACGCATACTTTCCACTGCCGATCATCATGCCCGTGACATTGCGCCGATGTTGCGAAACCTATTGGGACAGGCTTCGTTGGCGCAAGGGATGGAAGGTTTTTGCAAAGAACTGTCCGGGAAAGAGCTCGTGCACACATCTTACTTCGATCATTCAGCGGTGATGGAGTTGATCTCCTGTAACATCACCTGGAGCATGGGAGAAGAGATGGTGAAATGGAAGACATGGCGTATGGACCCCGAGTTGGCTCGCTGGTTCGGTGACGCAAAGCAGAGTTTGCGGAACGATTCGCAATCCGGCTCGGTTTCTACCGTTGAGCGTGAACGAGCCCATGGCCGGGCCGCCTAGGAGGCAGGCGGAGCTGATGGAATTGTCAGATCGTGCTTGTGTTGGGTGGTCACCCGCTTTCTTTCAGCGTTGAAGGCGAGTTCGTCGCTCGTGGGTGGCGGAACACCGCGATTGGGTCGTGTTCTGATAAGCTCTCGATGGCTCGCATGATTCACGTTTCGATGCCAGACGCGTTGACGGTTCTGGCAGCGGCGGAAGTTTGATCTCGGTATCATGGAATCCAGCGGTCAGGGTTTCTTCGGCAAATACTTCGGTGGTCTTTTGCCGAGGGTTCCGATTTGCGAAGAGGCGATCTTTCGTGTCATTTTTCCTGGTAGTACTTCATTGGTGTTTTTGTGGGAGTTGAGTTGAGCTATGTCCTCGTCTGAACAGAATGAATCGAATAGCCGGCGAGATGTTGTTTCATTGGAGACTGTTGGCTCTGTCAGTCGGCGTGTATTCATAGCAGCAACGGCCGCCACAACCTTGCCACAGGCAGGTTCAGCAACACTTGTGGCAGAGACGCCTGCTGAACGTGGGGTCTATCGTTTCGCTGGCCCGAATGCTGATTTTCATGGTCACCAGTGGCAGACACTGAATCCCGGTTATTGGAAGATCGAATCAGATGCGTTGCGGAGGCGACTGCATAACTATGGTGATCGTGCGCGCCGTACTGGCTTTCCCTTTCATGGCGAAACAAATGGGTTCGAGTTTAAGACGGAGTATGATCCCTCTCTGCCCACTGGAATCCTCTATGCAACTGAGTGGGATTTAGATGGCGAGTATGCGATTCGAGCAAAATTCACTTATCGAGATGATAGGTCGGATGTGGAGGAAGGCGATGATCCGAGGTGGGCAATGTATCAAGACGGGTACGGTTTGATGGGGATCGCCGTGGGTGGGGATTCTGTCTTGGAAAGTTATGGCAAGCTTGCGCAAGTGATCAGAGTTGTTTGGGCGGACGATGGGAAGCTGAAAATCATTGGGACGGCGTCAGGAAAAAGATCGCCCCAGGGTGGTGCTGCTCAGCCGCAAGATCGGGTGCTGGCAGAGTCGAGTGCGATCGCCCTGCAACCGGGCGATGTATGTGAATTGAGCGTCAAAGTCGGCGAGTCCCGACAAGCAAACCTAGAGCAGGTTCTGCTTGCAGCTACCCTTCGGGTGGGCGAGCAAAAGTATTCTGTTGAGCATCGTGTCAGTAAGGAACGGGTAGCGGGATTCGCTGGAATTGTTGCACGCGGGTTGATTGATTTTGAACTCAATGAGTTCGTTGTGGATCCAGGCAAGAATGAGCAGCGGCGAGTGGGGGTGGTTGATTGCTTGGGTTGTTACGCTCTTGGAGACACTCTTGAGAAAGTCGATGGTGTTTGGCAGGTGCGGATGGTGGGGCTGTTCGCATCAGATGGTGGGCAAGTGGAAATTCGGGTTGCTGGTTCTGCAGCACCGGAAGGTGGTTGGTCGAGTGTTCCTGTCTGCGGCGTTGGGAAGATCGTTAATAACGATTGGCGGCGATATACTGCCGTGGTTGATGTCACTCTGCCCATAGATCCCGCTGAAAGCACACAGTACTACACGGTCTGGAAAGATGGCGTTGATGTCACGGCTGATGACCGAGTAGGGACTGAAGCGTGCGGCCCGGGAACAGGGCTCGTGGGAGATGTACCTCGGAGTGGTCAGTACGTCGGCCGACTGCCACAGTTAGCACCGCCGTATAAGATTTGCGGACTGTCTTGCCACGCGATCACTTCCGGATTGCAACAGCGCAATGGCAAGTCATGGAAAATGGCTGGCGGGAAAGATCGATGGCAGGTTCGTGACCAGCCCACGGAACAGTCCTACAAGCATCTGGAGGAGTATGATTTTCAGGTCATGCTGTGGGAGGATGACGTTTGGTACATGGAACTGGTGATGTATCCACCCAGCACCGACGATGCCTACAAAATCATTGCTTGGTCAATTTGCGGACCTACCAGTCGTTGGCAGATGATGCGTCACTGGAATGTGCTCAATCCGGGGGATCATGATTATGGCATGGATGATGTCAAAGGACCCGAACAGATTGCTATTCGCAACCACGAGGGATTGGGGCAAGACCCAGCCTACATGCGCAGGAATTTTCAAATTGTTCATCATCTGACAACGGGTGCAGAGGAGGTTGATCTCTCTGTGAATCCTAAAAAATGGCGAGCATGGAAAATGCCACGCCGGGATTTTACCCTGGTGGTACTTGATTCCAGATTGTGGCGTAGCAGCCAGGACGTTGACATCTGGGATGATCAGGGCTGGGGGAAGTTCAAGAGTCTATATGGGCGGACTGATCCTACACGTAGCCTCTTGGGTGAAGAACAATTCGGCTGGTTTCAGGAATTGCTCGCGACTGATTCTTCCCCGTTGATTGGTGTGACTGGTATCAACGGATTGCACACCGTTTGGGCCGGTACCCGATACCGCCAATCACAGAGTACTAATCACCCCAGACATTTTCATGAACGTGACCGAGTTACGGCGGATTACGCAGGTTGGGTCAAGGCGGGGGCGGATCGAGTTTTAGAGTTGCTAGGAAGCCGCTCTGGGGTGGTGTCCGTTTATGGAGATGTTCATAACGGGTGCATCATGAAGAATGTCGAACATCGAGTCATTGAATGCAGTTTTGGCCCCATCGGTCGGTCGGGGGGACGTGCACTGGTACCTGGGTTTGGGCCAGTCATGAAAGATGTCGATGATAGAGCACTGGAAGTGACCGCGCTGTATCACAAAAGTTATGTTGACCCCGAGCAGAATCCACATCCGTCCGGTGATCCATTTTACTGGAATTTTCTTGAGATGAGCTTCGATCCTGACGCTAGCGCGCCTGCGATTGGACTGCGCATTCGAAACCTTGTTGATGCACCATCAGACGTGCCGCGTGGAGGCGGGATGCTTGTAGCTTCTGATCAGGACACCGGACGCTTGCATACCTGTCGCTTGCCCAACATCGCGACCCTTCCAAATGCAGATGTTTTCCTGACTGAAACGAATGGAAAACCAATCCGTGGCACACGAAGTGATGCCCAAGGCAAGGTGCATCTCGGCGGCTTGCCTGACATTGTACCTGGAACTCGAATCGTAATTCATTCGTATGATGGTAAAGACGCTGACTCCGTCGTCATTACTACTCAACCAATCAGTGCATGAATTTCTGGGTGAGGGTAGGAAATAGAACGGATGATCGCTGGATGAGTGGTGAGTCACCGCTGCGGAAAGCACACATTGGTGTTCCGAGCGGACTGCGGTTTTCGCCGTTTGGATTGTTGCGTTGAATTGTCTATTTTGAATGTCTCTCTCACTCGTTGTACGAGGTTGTCATGACTGCACCAGGAATCGACTCTGCGGCAAAGGCCTTGTTGGGGGAGTTCAACCCAGATGATTCGTTGGGTGTGGATCCGATCGTGCAAAAAGCACTGTATGTGGCGAGCGAACTGCAGAAGCGTGCTCACGTTTTGCAGACTCCAGAAGAACGGAAGCAGCAAACTGAATTAGATCGTATGATCCAAAATCCGAGCGATAAGGTCACGCTCACTGCTCTGACGGATCAAGCTTTTCGCTCGGAGGCTGCTGCGAGGTCTGCAGATCAGTTAGTGCATATTCTCGATGTTCAAGGAATCCCACGCTTTTTCAGTCCCATGGAGCGAACACTCCTGATGGGTTTTCAGTCGTTTGGTAGTTACGTCCCCGGTGTCACCATTCCTATGGTGAAGGACAAGATGCGACGCGAAACTGCGAATGTGATCATTCCTGCTGAACGTGATGTACTGTGCAAGCACTTGAAAGAACGCCGCAAAGAGGGGGTTCGTATGAATGTGAACTTTTTAGGTGAGGCGATTCTGGGAGAGGAGGAAGCCAATCGGAGATTGAAGCAATATCTGCAGGCGTTTCAAATGCCTGACATTGAGGTCATGTCGGTCAAAATTTCAACGATCTATTCGCAGATTCTACCGATTGCTCGGGAAGCTTGCATCGAACCGCTGTGTGATCGAATGGAGCTTTTGTATCGGGCCGCAGCGAAGGGAACATTCGAACGAAGCAACGGGAGCGTTGTTCCCAAATTTGTGTACATGGATATGGAGGAGTATCGCGATTTGTCACTAACCGCCGAGGTGTTCATGAAGACTTTGGATCGACCGGGTCTGAAGACGATGGCCGCTGGTATCGTGCTGCAGGCTTACATTCCCGATTCGCATGCTTGGCAGAGAACACTTACCTCATGGGCTCGACGGAGGGTAAGCGAGGGGGGGGCACCCGTGACGATTCGCATTGTGAAAGGGGCGAACATGGAGATGGAGCGAGTTGAGGCTTCGCTTCATGGTTGGCCGCAAGCGCCTTTCCAAAGCAAGTTGGATACCGATGCGAATTACAAGCGGATGGTCAACTTTGCAATCCAACCCGAAAATCTTGAGGCGGTCACGCCAGGTATTGCATCCCACAATCTCTTTGACATCAGTTATGCCCTTGTTTTGGCTACCGAGGCCGATTCGCTGGGAAAAATTCAGTTTGAGATGCTCGAAGGGATGGCCAATCACCAGCGACGGGCTTTACATGAATTGACAAAAAGCGTGTTGTTGTATGCACCAGCCTGTCAAAAACAAGATTTCATTCATGCGATCGGGTATCTGGTGCGACGGCTTGATGAGAACACGGGCGACGAAAATTTCCTTCGCCACGCTTTCAATATCACCGTTGAATCGGATGCATGGAAATTGTTGGAGGCAGGCTTTCTGGCTTCCTTTGAGCGTCTTGATGAGCTCTCGGCGGAACCGCGCCGCCAGCAAGATCGAAGACGGGGTAATGTGAAAGAATCGACTGGGGTGGCGACTACCGCCGGAGGAGTTGCAGGCACCACTCACGGTGACTGTTGGCATGGATTTGTGAATGAACCGGATACCGATTTTAGCCTCCCTGCTAATTCACTCTGGGCTGATCAGATTGTGGACCAATGGATCGGAAAGTGCGGTGATCAGGCGGAAGATGTCCCGCTTTTTATTGGAAGCGAGTTAGTGACGGACCAGCGAGTCGTTCAGGAATCACTCGATCCTTCGCGCGATGGTACGGTCATTGCAAGGTATGTTGAGGCAAATGCCAATGACGTCAAAGCAGCCGTTGAAATTGCGGCTCAGGATGTCTCAGGGTGGCGTTCTTTGTCAGCTGACCAACGGCGCCATGTCCTCCGCAATGTTGCTGATGAGGTACGCAGTGCCCGTGGTGCACTCATGGGCGCCGCATTGGCTGAAGGTGGAAAAACCTTGCTTGAAAGTGACCCAGAGGTTTCTGAAGCAATCGATTTTCTCGAGTTCTATTCCCTGTCCGCCATTGCTCTTCATGACCTGGAAGGTGTTACAGCCAAAGGGCGAGGCGTGGTCGTCGTTGTTTCGCCATGGAATTTCCCGATCGCGATTCCGTGTGGAGGAATTGCGGCTGCGCTGGCTGGAGGAAATTGCGTCATTCTTAAACCGGCCTCCAATACAGTGTTGATTGCAAACTTGTTGTGTGAGTGTTTTTATCGAGCTGGCGTTCCGCGAGAGGCGTTGCAGTTGCTGCCTTGTCCTGGGCGTGACGTCGGTGAGTCGCTTGTCACCAATCGTTTGGTCGATACCGTGATTTTGACAGGTGGCACTGACACCGCGTTGAAAATGTTGCGTGCGAAACCAGACATGCGATTGCTTGCTGAGACCGGAGGGAAAAATGCGACCATCGTGACGGCTATGGCGGATCGTGATCAAGCGATCAAACATGTCTTGCAGTCAGCCTTTGGGCACAGTGGGCAAAAATGTTCAGCAACGTCGCTGCTGTTGCTCGAAGAAGAAGTTTTTAATGATGAAGCTTTTCGTGCGACGCTTGTCGATGCAGCAAAAAGCCTTAAGGTCGGTTCAGCCTGGGATACCTCCAATCGGATGGGGCCGATGATAGCGCCCCCGTCTGGTGATTTGAATAAAGCTCTGAAAGAACTCGAAACGGGTGAGTCATGGGCGTTGATACCGCGCCGAATCGACGGGCATCAGGCTGTTTACTCTCCTGGTATCAAGTGGAATGTGCAGCGTGGCAGCTATACGCATCTCACCGAGTTTTTTGGACCCGTATTGGGTGTGATGTGTTTTCGATCCCTGTCTGAAGCGATCCAAATCGTGAACCAAACAGGTTATGGACTGACAAGCGGGCTTGAGAGCTTGGATGATCGTGAGCAAGCAGAATGGATGGCAGGCATTCGCGCTGGCAATCTTTATATGAATCGCTCGACCACCGGAGCCATTGTTTTACGCCAACCTTTCGGGGGCATGGGACGAAGTGCGTTTGGTCCCGGAATCAAAGCAGGTGGACCAAATTACGTAGCTCAGTTGATGCAGTTTGATGATTGTCCAAAATCGCAAACGGACGCATCGGAACGCTCGGACGAGCCGACTGATCCCGCTGAAACAGGTGGCTCCATTGGAACGAATGACCTAAGTCCGGATGTTGGGAATCGACAACTGAGGGACTTGGCTAAGGCTTTACGCGGCCATTCTCAGGGATTGGGTTTTGGAAGCGATGCTGAGACCCAATTTCTCTGTCAGGCAATTGGCAGCTATCAACGGGCTGCAAGCGAAGAGTTCTTGCAAAATCATGACCATTTTCGCCTGCTGGGGCAGGATAATCTTCGACGATATGTACCGATGCCGGTGCTCGTCATTCGTGTCACAGAAGAAGACAGTTGGAGTGAAATTGTCATGCGGGTCGCGGCAGCCAAAGCCGTCAATTGCAGAGCAATTGTGAGCTCACCTGAGGGAGTCCACGAAGATAGGCTGAAGGTTCTGCATGACATGACGGAATCATGGGCTGCAGATATCGAGTTTGTGGAACAAACGAACGAGGAGTTGATTGACGCCGTTGAGTGGGGGGGCGTCAGCCGTCTGAGGTATGCATCTGCTGATCGCGTGCCAATCGAGGTTCGCCGAGCGGTGATGGATCGATACGTGCACGTCGCGGATTCGCCAGTGTTAGCCCAAGGACGCGTCGAGTTGATGTGGTACGTTCAGGAGCAGTCGATCAGCAGCGATTATCACCGTTATGGCAATCTGGGGCTGCGTTCTGGCGAAGAGCGTGCTGCTGTCATTTGAGCATTTGTTTGGGCGCAGGAATGAGTGCTCTTCGGATCAATACTCTTCGGATCAAAGGCGGCTGGCTCCGTTACGGATGCACGGGTTTGTTCTGTTTCGTTCAGTTGTGACCGTGGTTATCGGGCGGTCCAACCCCCATCAACGACGAGCATGCTGCCAGTGGTGAAACTGGAGGCAGGGCTGGCAAGATAAATTGCTGCGCCCTGTATCTCTTCCATTCTTCCCCAACGGTTCATTGCTACTGCGCCGACGATAAACTTCTTGGCCTCCTCGGTGTCCGCGATGGGTTCATTCATGGGGGTGAGGAATGGACCCGGACAAATGGCGTTGACGGTGATGTCATTGTCAGCGAACTCGAGTGCCATGGCCCGTGTCAATTGCACGACCGCCCCTTTGCTGGTTGCATAGGGTGTCCGGTTGGCAAGACCAACAAGTCCAAGGGTGCTCGCTAAATTGATGATGCGTCCATGACCCTGTTTTTTCATGATTGGCAACACCGCGCGGGTGGTGATCCAAACGCCCTCCACGTTCACTTGTTGAACCTCTCGAAACTGCTCAAGTGTCAGTTCATCGATCGGGCCTCGGATGTTGATCCCTGCGTTATTGACCAGTGCATCAATTCGACCAAAGGTGTCGAAAACGGTGGAAACCATCGCCTCGATGTCGGTCTGTTGCGTCACGTCAACTTGAAGACCGATTGTTTTGGTGTTGTAGGTGTCTGCGATTTCCTTGGCTGCTGCTTCGGCTTCGGATTTGTTTCGGCTGATCACGACAATGTTCGCACCAGCCGAAGCCAGCCCGTCGGCGATTGCCTTGCCAAGGCCTTTGGAGCCGCCGGTCACGATGGCTGTCTGTCCAGTCATATCAAAGAGGTTGATTCCAGGAAGCATATTTGTCCTCAAGTTGTGACGCAACTTAGGAAGTCGCGATGGATTGAATGTGTGTCTTTGATGCGAATCTTGTGCGAAATGAAAAGCATTTCAATCACGCCAGCAACGCGTAGGATGGGAACGTTGGGAATCCACCAACGTGTGTTGTGAGAGCCTCGTGCTGTGACTCTTCGTTGTTCGCGGATTCAACATGTTGCCAAGCCATTGGATGGGATCACGAGACCGGGCAAGTCAGGCAGAACTTCCATCTACAAAAAGCGTGTGACGTTGTGACGACGTCACCGTAAAAACATATTTTGGTTGAGTACCACCTTGCCAATTCATTTTTTCGGTGGTGAAGCAGGTGGTGGATTCAGCCCGGATGCATTGGGTTTAGCCGGAGTCGCTACAGTTTGACGTGTTCGGGATGTCGGCCGACGTTTGATCGGCGCCAATGCATGCTGACTTTGGTAAGCGACTTCAGCAATGAGTGAATCGACACGGTTGCGACAGACGGCATAGATGGCAAGTGCTGGGATGGCGACGACCAAACCACATACGGTAGTCACCAACGCCTGGTAGATGCCTTCGGCTAAATCGCCTGCGCCGGCGGCTCCGCGTGTTGCAGCAACCTGTTGAAATGCAAAGATCATTCCGGTGACGGTTCCCAGCAACCCCACCATCGGTGCTATGTTGCCAATGACGGATAGATATTCGATACGCCGCATCAATCTTGCGGATTGCTGTGCGAGAGAGTCTTCGACGGCCTTTTCAACTTCCCGCCACCCAAATTCAAACTCTGAAAGACCGGAAAGCAGCACAACACTGAGCACGCTAGGAGCTCGGCGACAGGCAGCGTCGGCCTCTGCCGGACGACCAGTCAGCAACGCTTGGCGAACCGTATCACTGATTCCATCAGGAAGCACTTCCCCGCGCCGTAGCGTCATGACCTGATCGAACAATAAATAGGCAGCGGTGATGCTGAGTGCTGCCAGTACAAGCAAGATCAGGACGCCCACCAGTCCACCACTCAGCAGAATCCCAAAAAAACCGGTGGGTGAATCGTTGGCAACGGCAGTTTCTGCCAATAATCTCATTTCAATATTCAAGGCTAATCCTGGCATCATGATTTCACGTCGGCAGCACCGGCTGAAAGCAGAAACTCGGCGTCAGCGAGCAGGGGTTCATCCCAACTCAGCCGAAGCACGCCCTCGCGTTGCAGCCGTTCAATCGTTTCGTGATGAACATCACGTATTCGCTTTTCTGCTTTCCTGACCCTCGAGCGATTTTGGCATGCTGACAGAACGAGCATCGCAAAGATTGCTGTAGGAAGAGATGAAAGCAACAGGCTGGTCAACATCATCGACAAGTCAGGCCGTGGGAAACGCGTCAGGTCTCCGCCTAGCTCGCTGAGTGCATCGTAGCTTGCATCAAAGTATCCCCGATACAACGCCACAATGGGACCCGCCATCAGGAACCAGAAGATGGTGGTACCGAGAATGCCACTGATTGCGGCTGTGAAGCGCGATGAAGCGACTCGCTCTACCTCTTGGTCAAAAATACGTTGCGAGTTTTCCTGCAAACTGTCGATTCCGGCAAGATAGGCAACCTGGGTTCTTGGTCCCTGGGCGACACTGGGATTGGGCGACGATTTTGCGGCACGCAGCTCGAGTAATTCGTCATGAAATTTCTCCGCCAGTGGCCCGAGTCGGTCTTTGACGGCCGCGGAGCAACGGTTCTGTAGCCCTTCACGCAAATCCTGCTCGGCTCCGCGGTTCGCGCTGAGATTCTTTGTGCTCGTCCAAACTGCACCTACGAGGGATGGTAAAGAACCAGAGAGTGAAAGCAGGACTCTGTCCCACGCACCATGTGTAAGATTCAGAATCGACAAGAACGTTCGGTAAGGGAAATACAACGCAGTCGTCTCAGTCAGTAGGCTCAATCGAAGGCGTGAGCGGACCGCGGCTCGCAGCGGGCCATCGCGGCCGACAAGGGTTTCGGCGATTTCTCCTGGCAACAATTTTGCTTCGGTGTTGAGTCGTAGCACGGCTGCGGTCAGGCCGGGGAGTTGATCACTCAACACAGCGTGCAATGCAACCTGAAATCGCGAGTCGATGGCCGACAGCCGGGTACTGCGTCGACGGTCACCGGCCCAGGCACATTCAAGCTCGCTCTTTAATCGATCCGCAATCTCTTTTGCCGCAAGCTTTCCGATCTGAGCTTCTGAGCGAGCCTCGATCTCAAAATCATCCACGAGCACTGGGAAAGCGATTGTGCTGGTCGGGGCTGCCTTCCGCATGCGAGCCAGCAATGCATCCACTTCGGTGGCAAGGTTGTCGTCCTTTGCACGAACAGCATTGATCACCGGGATCACGATGGTGCCCTCGCCGGCCGTCGCTAACGCACCAATTGTCTCACTGCGAAGTTGATCCCGCCGCACGACCAGTAATAACACTGATGCTAACGACAACGCGCGATTTGCTACGCCGGCAATTGCTTTTCGGTCATCGGTTGCTCCCGGTGCATCAACTAACAGATAAGAGGTGCCAACCGGTTGCATTTCAGAAACAGAGCAATGCACGTAATGTTCGTGCGTTGCGTCAAGGTTATCGGGTGGTGCGGGACCAACCCAAATCAGTTGTTCGGTTGCTTCGTCAACGTTGTTCCCACTTTTGATCTGCTGCTTTGCATCACGATTTCCAATGAGTTGTCGAATGATCCACGATTTACCCTGCCCGGTTGCTCCCACTGCGGCAACAACGGTCAAGCCACTACTGCGATCCTCAAGGATTCTCGCTCGTGCTTCTGCGTGATCGTCGCATAGTTCGAGAACCTCGCGTCCTGCCGCGCTGTTCCCCAGCACATTCGCAGCTGCGCGGCGGATTCGGGTCAGGTACTCGAGTCCCGGTTGCCCGAGTGCTGTGCCTGATTGTGTATCGATTTCCGGTTTAGACATGGAACAATGCTTTCTCAGGGGCTGGGCGGGCCGTTGCGGGGTATGCTGCTTTGTAGTTCCTTCTGGAATTCCTCGCGGATTTGGTAAAGTTGCAGCGTGGGGCCAACTGCTGCGCGAACAACAATTTTAGACGGCAACAGTTTTTCATTACTACCTGCGATCCGAATCACCGAGGGTTTAGTCATGCGTGCGACGCCGAAAGTATCACAGAGGACGGCGTGGAAATCGGCGAGTTGCTGACGGGCTGCCTGTTGACCGACGTTCTTCGTGTTTTTACCGCCTGCCCAGAATGTGGAAAGAGTTGTTAATCCTGCGGCTGCTAGTAATTCAGGAATCGATGCGGACATGACAAGCGTGGTTCCACCCCCGTCGATCGGAATCATCAGCACAGCCCCGAAAGTGGCCAGCATGGCAGCCAGTGGAGTCAAGCCTGCGGCAATTTTCTTGAGGGCGGGGATTTCTTTCCACATCTCTTTTACCGCTTCATCCAAGCGGCGTGCGTCCAGCGATGTGAAGTCATCCCGTTCAAATCGTCCGATCGCATGTTCACAGCCACGTAACCATCGCTCTTCTTCAAGAGGTCGATCCTCGGTTGTTTTCCAGTGCGGCAGGCTCGACGCGCTGCTGTAACGTTCAAGTGACTTGCAAAGTGTCTCGGGGGTCATCATTCCACCGTACTCCCCACGTCGAAACTTGTCTTTGATCTCACCGGCAGTCCGCTGGGCTAACGCAGACGGAGTCAATTGCTTAAGCAGATCTGTTGCGCCGCCAAATATTGCTCGCACACGAGTGTTCATTCGTACTCCCAGTCTCGCATACCAAGGTGCCGTTGCCGCAAACGAATCCGACAATTGACGCACGATACGCTCACTCTGGTGTAGCCTGAGTTCGGTGACGTCGCCACCAATCTGCCGATGTGCAAAGAAATCGAGAGAGGCATCCAGCAGGCATTGCTGGGCTTTGTCAGTCGCTCGCTGTGCTTCGGCTGAATCGCGATCGAGCATCACAAAAGCCTCTTCCCAGATGACGGTCCGTAAGCTTGTTGTGAGTGCGTGGCTGAACTTTTCGAATAGCTGGCCTCGGTCGAGTTTTGTTGGCAGAGTCGAGAGCAGGCGGTCCTCTGGAATGCACGCCGGTGGATTGTCGTTGGGATCTTCCGATATCGAAAAGAAAACAGGAAGAGGATCTGTGTTCGTATGCTCATCCGGCAGCCCCTGTTCTTCCGGCTTCGGAATGTAGGGGCGACTGCTAGGTACTTCAAAATCGTAGGCGGCAAAAATCGTATCGATGCCGTTGGATCTTGCCAGTGGTTGGAACGTTTCGTAAACCAACTCTGGAGTCTGCCGTGCACGCACTTTGTTCACCGCTAACATTCGTGGTACACCGGGCATCAGATCAGATGCCATCCGCATCAAATCACCTAAGGTGCTGTCACGCGAGGATTCCGCGGATGCGACGACTAGAAATGCTGAGCATAGTGATGCCGCTCTACCTAGTAATGCACGCCGTAGCTCAGGCGAACCGAGACCAAACTCAGCATCGGAAACAATGTCTGGGCAATCAAGCAATGCGATACCCACTGAATTCAGAGCGGGGTCGGTTGCAATCAGTGGAATCGAAAGCGATGTCTCCTGACCCTCTGTGTTGTTGTACTGACGATGTGCCTGATCTGGATGCACAGATAGCATCTCAGGGGCTTTCCCCAACGCGTCACCGATCCGCTCCATCAGCAGAGCCCAGAGTTCAGTGTCCTCTTCCCAAGCGGTCGGAAGCCAAAGAACAAAACGATGCGTCCCCTGTGCGTTATTTGCACCGCGGAGGGTCCGAGCTTGGCCGGCTTTGCTCAGGAACGTCGCCACAAGACTTGTTTTCCCACTGTTCAGCATCCCTGCGACGGCAACCGTAGGCCAGTCAATGAGACGTTCGGCGGTGTGGACTTGGCGTCCTGACGCCAGAAGATTTTTGACGACCTTTTTGTCCAAACGGAGTGTTGCCTGAAGAAAACTGTCACGCCCCTCACTAGGGTAGGTGTATTCGATGGCAGCGCGGCGATCATCATCTTCCAGCAACGCCTGCAGCGTTGGCCAGTCAATTGAGTGCTTCGTCTTTTTTCGGCGGGAACCAAACATTTCAGAGCACGACATGCGTGCTGCTATTCCTCAAGGGAAGAATGAACTGGGGAAGAATGAACTGGGGAAGAATGAACTGGGGATGAATGAACTGGGGATGAATGAACTGGGGATGAATGAACTGGAGGGTTTGCCCTAAGCGTGTTGGGAAATTTGTTCAGAAATTGCAATGCGTTCGATTTGTCGGCAACAGGACAAACTTCCATTCAGCCGGGTTCATAGGTGGATTCAATGAAGGTAAACGGTTGGTCATCTGGGTTGATTATCTCAGATGCGAGCAGATCAATGAACCACCGCAATGCGGAGACGCTGGCTTTTCTTCGCTTTTCAGCATGAATTGACGGAGTCCGTGAGTGCTGTCGTTGTGCTTCGCCTGTTGCCGATGGCCTTGCGAGCGGACCGTGGTAGCTAAAAGTGTTGAATTGCCTGATGAAGTTTGGGGTGTTGCGGGACCAGCGGTTTGCGAACGATTGAACGACAAATACGGTTGAATGGGCAACTGAGGTTGCGGTCGAATCGGGTGCAGGTTTCAGCCAAGACAGTTGCGTGCCCAATCCAACAGGCATACAAACAACGTGACTGAGGGTGCGTAGAGGATGCTTTGCTTGGCGTGCCTGTAGTCACAGACTGACTCTTTAAGTGTCTTGGGTTTGTGGTCTGTGTTCATATTGTGACGAGGAGAAAAATGATGGTGCGAGTTGGAATCAATAGGTTTTGTACGGGTTGTTTTCTTGGGCTTTCGGTGGTGTTTGGATTTGTTGGATGTTCCGATACGCCCGAATTGTCGCAACCGCTCGATAGTCCAAGTGCCGAAGCGAACGACGTTGATGCACCACTGCCCTCCGGCGAACAGCTTGAGAAGGCTGCCGGTAATACCGTTGATGCTGTTGCCGACGGTGTGACGGCAGCTTGGGAGAAAGCGTCGTCTGCGATGAGTGATTTCGAAGGTGGGCGTGAGATGTTGGGGAATGTGCAGGAAATGTATAGCTCAGCAAAATCATCGCTCAGTGATGTGACCAGCGAAGATTCGGCATTGAAGGCAAAAGCTGAGCTGGACAAGCTGTCAGTAAAGATGGACCAATGGAAGCCCAGGCTTAGCGAGATGTCAGGAGACGCGAAGGCTGGTGCAAAACGGTTCTTTGATCACGTGGCTGATCAGCTTTCCCAACTTGGTGAGCAGTTGAACGAAAATGAGTGGGTCAACACGATCCTCAAACCGAAGCTTCGCGAGGTGATTGAGCAGCTCAAGTCACTTGTTTAAGAGCCTCGCTCAACGCTAAGCCGGGGAACAGCGTGATGACTCATGCCCTCTGGAAATGCTCCCCGTCACAAAAGCAATTTGCCGTCGGTGATCGTGAGTGGTGAGAAACTCTGCCGGGGTCACGCGAGCCGGTGCAAGCGGCGTATCACCCATTCCATTGTCAGCATGGTCGCGATCAGCCACATCAACACCACATTACGGCGCTCGTTAAACAAGCTGTTTGGCGTTCCTGGAAGAATGGTCGCCTGAGGTTGCGGTCGCACCGCGGCCGCAAGTTGTGTTTGCACTTCGGTATTCGACATAGATGGGTCCAACGGAAGGTAAACACCATTGGTGATGGTTGCATATTGTTCAAGTTCCTCATCGTTTCGACGAGGTCTCTCGAGTTCGATTGTTGGCAGTCGAACCTGTACCGATTGCCGCAATACCTGCTCGTCTAATGCGTCGCCGACGGTGAGACGCAGTTCATAGCTGCCTGATTCTCTGACGACAAATCGCCCACCATAGGTTCCCGCGCGTGGTTCACCTTTGAGTGGCTGCAGGTTGATATCGTCGATTCGACCATTGGGGGACAAAATTTTGGCTGGGACTTCGGGGATATCGAGTGGCTCGTATTCTTCGTCCACGAGAACCGCTCGAACGACGATTGTGTCACCGATCATTGCCTTGCTGTTATCGACCAGTAAGACACCGCGAGTGCTGTCTCGTAACAAACGTCCCTCGCTCACCCAGCGGACCAATTTGGTGTAGTAGGTGTCAAAATAGGCGTCACTTTCCGCCCGCAGACGCCACATCTCGCCGCTGCCCTGAAAGTAGACCTTGCCAGCACCGAAAAACTGTGAGGCGAGGTAAATCGGCAGGCTGCCTCCAATCTCGGTCGTGGGATCAGCAAACAGAGCGTAGACCTTTGCACCCGCCTTTGCGCTCTTGGAATCAACGTAATCGTAGACACCTGAGAAAGCGTTCCAGATCGCTTCACTTTCTTCCGGAGTATCAGCGATCCAGAGAAATTCAGCGCGACGCGCTTCGGGTGTGAATTTGAGTGGCCAAGCGACACTTCCTCCTTGCCGTCCACCTTCGAACAGCATTGGTCGATTGGTGAAGCTCAAAGGATAGAATCCCGCGATCGTTGACATGCGGGGATCGGTGCGGCGACGCTTCCATTCCGGGTGGTAAACAGGGCCGGCAACGATAATCATGCCGCCAGCCTGCTGGGTCAACCAACGGTCCAGAAGGTTCAATTGCTCCGCCGAGAAATCAAGCCAGTTGGGATCGAATAACGCAATGGTGTCGTACTTGAACAGCTCGTCAGCGGTCGAGGGAAAGTCTTGCAGGACGTTATCCGCGTCCTGACTGATGCCCGGTTGTCCTGTCTGCAGCCAAGCGTCAAGTTGGATTGAGTTGTCGCGGTAGAGCATGTTGCGCACAAAACGGTATTCGCGAGTTGGCCCCCCAGCGACTACCAGGACTTTCAGCTTCTCTCCCACAACTTCGTATCGAGCGTCTCGAATGTCATCGCGTTCGTTGTTATCAGCTTCCGGGGCAACGATCCGAATGGCAAGTCTTCGACGACCAATTGCTTCCGGTTCGAGTTCGAAGCGAATTCCGGTAAGAGTACCATCGTTATTGATACGAACCTTTTGTGAATCAATCACCTCGCCGGGCGGCTCAATCTTGTTCTCATTTTGACCAGTTTGCCTCTCTTTGGGGCCGCTATCTATTCCGTCAAGCAGTTGAACTTCGACTTCCAATGGGTTTTCACCACTACCTTGCAGTACCGCGCTGACTGCGAACTTGTCTCCGGGATAAATGCGACGGGGCGCGTCAATGTCCACGATACGGACGTTGGTTGGCGCCGACGAACTGCCTAGGCCAATCGGGTAGATCGATACTTGACTGCGTCTGGCAGCAGCCATCGCGATGTTCACATCAGTTCCCCCGTTGTTTTGCCCGTCGGAGATCAACACGATTCCCGCCAACGTGGACGGGTCATGATCTGTCAGTATGTTGCGGACTGCGTCACCGATGCGACTCTGTGTTCCAGTGGCAGCGAGTTCTTCACCCCAATCGACGACACGCATCGGTTTGTCAGGTGTGATCTCGTCGAGGGGTTGGCTGTCGTCTGTATTGATTTCCTGCGGTTGCAATCCGAGGATTTCTGTTAAGGATTGTTCGGTGCGAATACTGTAAATGCTGCCAAGGCAGATTGTGCCCACCATCAAAGTCAGTGAGGCGGGAAGAAGCCACCAGCCGACAATCGGGGCTCGTCCGAAAGCTCCCAAGGCCAGGGAAATCAGACTGAGGATGAGCCCGGCGGCAATCAACGCTGCACCGAGCATTGCGATTGCTGATGATCGGGGTTGAGCATTGGCGTCGGGTTTGGCTTCGGGAGTTGCTTCTAGCCCGCCCATCGAATCAACCAGACGCGGTTCGGTCTCGTCGCCAAATGCGTATACGCTCACTCGGTGTTCGGACGAAAGTTTTTCCAAAAGACCGCTGTCACCAACCAGTTGCTGTGCTCGTTGGATTCGGGATTGTGACGAAGGCTCAGTTCCAGTCGGTAGCGACATGCTCTGACTGGTATCGACCAGAATTGCGACCTCGCTGGGACGCGTTACCATGCGCTCGGTACGACGCTGCAGATCAAAGAAAAAGAATACCAATGCCAGAACCGTTACCAGGCGTAGCCCTATGAGCAGGATGCGAATAGGCGTTGGCATTTCTTGGACGTCTCTACGATAGAAACGCACGCACAAGTAAAGAAGTGCTGCGAGCGCTGACGTGATTAACGCCCATGCCCACCAGCCTTCCAGTGCTGAAGTTCGTGAAAACTCATAGATGATCTGGCTGGTTCCCTGTGGCTCATTCATCGACTTGCCCCCAACGTTGCACGGACGCGCGGTTCGGAGGTGCCGGGCGATGCATGGTAGCTTGCCCAGTAGGCCAACATCTGCTCTGCGGCCAAGATTAACCCGAGAAGTGCAAGTAGTAACAGGGTGAGCGTTGAGCTGCCGGCGCCCTGATTTTCATCGCTCCAAGCCGAACTTTTCATGAACGTGATCTGCAGGGGAAGTAATTGTTGTTGAATCGCCGCTGTATCCGCTCGCTCCAGTTCCCCTTCTCCCACACGGATTACCGATGCGACAGGTAAGACTTGGCCGCTTCCGTCTATTCTGGTCAGAGCCCATTCGGAAATTCCTGGGTGCAGCATCTCTGCAACACTGTCCTCACCGTTGATGACCATTTCGTCGGGGGAAAGATCAACCATGTAGACGGGTTCATCAGCAGCTGATTCTGTCTCTAGCAGTGTTGTTGCCAGTTCGATTGGTATTCGTGGTGGTTCATTGGTTGCGGGAACGTAAGTGACTTGATCCGTGTACTGTTCAACGGGCAGACGTTTAACCAGATTTGAATCCACAAATCGTTGTGTGTCAGGTGCTGCACCACTCCACAGAAGTGCATTGGTTTGCAACATGAACACGACGAAGGTGGGATCGCCAGACCAATTAGTCCACCGCCCATCAAGACCTGATAAGACCGTTACGACCGAGCCTTGACCGATGTCATGCTTGGTAACAAATGGTTCGCCGTCCCGTCTCAACAGCACGTTGCGAACTCGCGGGCGCTCAATGGCTGGTTCATCATTTCCCGATGAATTCGTGGCAGTTCCGTCTTTCTCCAAGGTCCAAGACCTCGCGACATTGACAAGCGCGAAGGCAGCCTCACCCGCGACCGTAAGCGGGGCGACCAGTGTGGATGGGTCACCGAACTGCAGGTCGGCGGTGTTGGTATCGCTACCAGCTTGGAGGGCTTTTGCTTCAGCCAAGGCGCCTGGCAGCAGATTGCGGGTCGGACCGTAAAGCGTTTGGTTATAGTTCGCGATGTTCGTATCTGCCCCGACGAATAATGCAAGGCCACCACCACGTTTTACGTACTCGGTAAGTGCATCAGCAGCATTTTCGCCGATTTCAGGAATGTCGACGAGGTAGACAGCGCGGTAAGGAGCGAACGTTTCCAGGGTCGCCGAACGCAGGAACGATGGTGGTTGCCTGTCGGGAATCGCACCGATCTGGACTTGGCTGCCGGGGTTCAATACCGAAGCAATGTGATAGCCGCCTCGATCACTGGTCGATCCATCGATTACAAGTACTTTCTCAGCATTGCTGAGGGGAAGCGTACACGATCGGGTGTTATCAATCGGTAATGCATCTTCTGGCAGGCTCACTTCGATCGCATGAGTTCCTTCCTCTGGAACAAAAACCTGAAATGATTGTGTGATTTCACCACCAGCGGGGATGGAATCGATGACTTGAGTTGGCTGCGTTTCGATCTCACCGCTGAGTGCGAGGGTAGGATCTGGGTTTTGACGATCAGTAGAGTAGCGAATTACACGTGTTGTAAGAGGAACGTTCTGAGCCGCTGTCTTTCCGTAGTTCCGGATCGTCGCTGTGACAACGACAGGCACGCCAGCAACCCACACATCCTGTGCGGGAGAGAGGTCGGTAATGGCGAGGTTGTCTGCTGGTTGAGCAGCACAGTCGATCATGCGAATCTGCACATCACCTGATAGTTTCCGCAACGATTCTGCGAGACGCTCCGGGTTGCCCCAGTCACGCTCTCGAAAATCACTCGCGATGTAAAGGAATTTAGCATCGGCTGGTGTCGAGTTCACAAGCTCAGTAGCGAGATCCAGGGCTGGGACCAAGTCTGTGCGAATCGGTGAAGCAGAGGTGGCCATGACTCGGTTGACCAAGCGAGCATCCGACATGATGGTTTGCGATGCTAGATCGGCTGCAGCATCGCCCGACTCGCTCCCGCCACGCGTCGCCATGGCCGCACGACTGGCACGCATCACCGTCAGTTGATGGTTGCCATCGCTAGCTGCTAAGCGACGGGTGAGGTCTTGCAGACTCTGTAGTGAACGACCGTAGGCGGTGGTAGCATCGATT
>Ga0315321_10000015_pt1 | contig 93267 bp, 84 predicted proteins | sample M180m21515metaG_FD_203464 | JGI IMG/M metagenome (GOLD analysis project Ga0315321, IMG submission 203464) | Ammonia-oxidizing marine archaeal communities from Monterey Bay, California, United States - M1 80m 21515 | ecosystem: Environmental > Aquatic > Marine > Intertidal zone | place: USA... | reverse complement strand
TTTTAACAAACCCTATCCTCCCAGCGGCTACATTACACAATCCAGTGACGGTGTAATCATTGGAGTGTGGCTTCAGGGCAATGAAGTGGTCGTTACCACGTTTAATTTATCGTCAATGGCATTCGTAGAGAGCCACCGCGTTAACATTCAAGGACTGCCCGGAAACCCAAGCTCTATTGGTTTGGCCGAAAATCAAGGTGGCACATGGCAAGTCTATTTCGGAGTAGGGGACGGTACCCCATACAAAACCTTCAATGGCAGTTCCCGTAGCCCAGACTATCAACCCTACAAAGGCAACGGAATCTGGCACGGTGGCATGCCTTACTCCGCACTCTGGACCGCCCAATTCTCCGCCGACGGCACCGAGCAACTGAGTGAGGCCACACGTGTCTCTCAAAAAGATCGCGATGTACGATTCAGCATGCGTCGGATTGCTCCGATACCTTTGAGTGAAGGGAAAGGGCCACGAGTGTTTACAGGATCGGCTATGGGGCAATTACATTATTATGTACCAACCAGTAAAGTCTGGGATCAACGAATGGTTGCGGTCAACTCTGAAGGGATATCCCTACGCCACCCAACGATATATCCCACACCCATTGTGTATCCAAACTCCGAACCCAAGAAAACAGATTTGTTAGTGGGTGGGGAAGGGGGAGTATATTTTTACCGCTTTGAATATATCCTTAAGGGATTTCCCCAAATGATTAGTTCATCATCGACTCTTGAAACGGATCCCATAGGCCCCATCCTCACAGAACCCGTCCCCGCACTTGAAGCCAACGCAAAACTTTATGGGGGTACACTACCTGTCCCCAACGTCGTCGATTGGAATTGCGATGGCGCACTCGATATTGTCACAGGAAATTCAGAAGGTCTTGTTCTCTTCATTGAGAATACAGGTACCAACGAATCCCCGGCATTCATACCCGGTGTACCGCTCTTCGCAGGCGAGGAAAAAATTCATGTACAACCCGGTTATCGTCTCGATATCCAAGGCCCTGGTGAAGCACGATGGGGATACACTTGCCCAACGGTTGTCGATTGGAATGAAGATGGTTTACTCGATATTCTAATGAGCGACAGTACGGCCCGTCATACTGTTTTTATGAACATAGGTAAAAAGAAGAAACCCAAACTTTCAACTGGTCGTCCTCTTTACTATGAAGGCCTCGACATGTACGGCACATGGCGCGTCAAACCAGGGGTCGCAAAAATGAATGGACGAATGGCGTATGTTGCTCTCGATGATGAAGACCAGTTTCACCTTTACTGGAAAGTCGACAACTATAATGTAGATGATGGGGGAAAATTACGACTTCAATCCGGTGAAGCAATCGGCGCTAACTTTTTGCAAGGAGGGGGATCAGGCCGTTTAAAGATAAACTTGTTTGACTGGGATAAAGATGGAAAAACCGATCTTCTCGTAGGAACACCACGCCATGCTTCTGTGCCTCATCCTGAAACTGGATTGCCTCAATCGCTTGGTCTACCGGGTTCAGCGGTCTTACTTCTCAGTAATGTGGGAACGGATAAAGAACCTGTATTTACGAAGCCCAAGTTATTAACCTTTAAAGACAAACCCGTTTTCTTCGGCCAACATGCATGTGGTCCGGCAGTGGCCCCATTCCGAAATGACGGGCTAGCCGATCTCATTGTGTCCGAGGAAGAAGGCCGTTTTATCTATTTTAAGCGTGAAAATATTGAATTTAAGGCTCTTTCCGAGATTGATCCTGCCGATATACCAAAGCGAAAATAGGGATTTTAGGGCGATTTAAGCCTTTTTAGGCCCCAAACACCATATATAGACAGTAAATTGATACTTTAATCAATATTTAGTTGCTAAAAAGTCCAGGATTTGTTACTTTAGTACACGGCGGGTTGGGGTTTATTCGTTATTGTAGGACTATTGTGTACTAGGGGATGTGGTATTCGACAGGAGGCGTATAGCCTGTGGACTTTTTGAAAAAATTATCGGATGAACGGAAATCGGAAATAAAAGGCGTATTGCTCCTTGGCTTTGCCGCCATTATTTTTCTGGCTTTGGCACGGGATGCCTATCATGGTAACAGCAATCGCAGTATAACAGGCCTTGATTTGATTGGCAGTAACTTCGTTGATTTTATCTATGTATGCATCGGTCATTCAGCTCATGTACTCTATTTACTGGTAGGTGCATGGGGGATTATGCAACTGCGTCATCAACCTTTGGACAGGCTCGGTACACGAATCTTAGGGGGCTTTCTTATATTGGTTGCGCTCTCTGGTTTCATGCATATCAATTTCGATGCGAACACAAATCCCGGTGGAATTATTGGTTCATTCTTCTCTTTATTAATAGAAGGCACTTTTGGCCGAATTGGTTCCAGTGTCATTGCCTTGACCACCATGGCGGTCGGTACGTTACTCGCGACCGAATTCTTATTCATTCGATTCTTGCAACATGCGTATCATGGTTTCATTCTTGCACTACGTTCCATTGATGAGATGCGCGTCGAATTCATGGCAGCCCGTGCAGCCCGTAAAGAAGAACTAGCGAATCGTCCTATCACTGTTAAAGCATCCAGTAAAGAAAATAGCGAAGATGAAGAGCGCGAAGGCATGGCTTGGAAAGAACTGTTCCTGAGCCTATTCCGTACGAAAAAAGGAAAAGTAAAAGCAGCAGTAGCTGCCGCACAAAAACATGAGTATGAATCGGTAAATGATAATGAAGTAAAAATTACGGTAGATCCCGATCCGCAAACCATGAATGCTGACGATGAGTCCTTCGAGCTCAACATTCAATTGGCTCCGGCTATGGCTGAAGAAGAGCAGCTTGCACTTCCAGATGAAGAAGAGATTGTTGTAGCTGCATCCATCGAAGAAGAGGACGAAATTGTTGAACAAGCCCCTGTAGTTCGAACAGTTGAAAAAGAGCCAGCAGCACCGGTACCAGCTACTAAAGCGCGTTTACGACGCAAAAATGTAATCGATGAAATTCCATTTGATTATGAATACCCTAAGCGCTATACCAAGCCTTCAATTACAATGTTTGAGGAACCACCCAGCATCATACGTCATGACTTAACCAGTCAGTTGCGTGGAATGGCTACATTACTTGAAGAAAAATTAAAAACCTTTGGTATCGAAGCTAAAGTAACCGATGTTACCCGTGGACCTACTTTAACTCGTTTCGAGTTGGAGCCAGCCTCTGGAATTAAAGTTGCTCGATTTATTGCTTTAACCGATGACTTGGCCCTTGCACTCAAAGCCCAAGGTGTTCGTGTAGAAGCGCCGATTCCGGGTAAAGGTCGTGTTGGAATTGAAATTCCAAATGAAGAAGGTGAAGCTGTGATGATTCGCGAACTTCTTCAATCGAAATCGTTCAATAAAAAAGGTGGACAACTCACCTTAGCCTTAGGTAAAGACATTAGTGGTGATGTGATTACCGCCGATTTGGCCACCATGCCGCACTTACTGGTTGCTGGAGCGACCGGTGCTGGTAAAACAGTATGCGTGAAAACGATTCTTGCTAGCTTGCTCGCATCTAAATCGCCTGAAGAACTTCAACTCATGCTTATTGACCCTAAAATGGTTGAGCTGTCCATTTTTAACGATATTCCGCATCTAATGACGCCTGTTGTAATTGACCCAAAGAAAGCCGCTGGTTCACTTACATGGCTGATTAACGAGATGGAAGAGCGTTACCGTCTATTTGCTCACCTTCGTGTGCGTAACATTGAAGTTTATAATGAAAGTGTAGATAACGGTGAAATCGAAATGGAAGGCGAAGAGGATGATAGCGAAACGGAAAATGTCGCCGTAATTCGAAAATTACCTTATATTGTCTGCATTATCGATGAATTGGCTGACCTCATGATTCAGGCCAAAGCCGAAGTGGAAGACTCTATTGCCCGCTTAGCCCAATTGGCCCGTGCAGTAGGAATTCACATGATTATTGCCACTCAGCGCCCCTCTGTGGATGTACTTACAGGGGTCATTAAGGCCAATTTCCCTACCCGTATATCATTCCAGGTGTCCTCACGTGTTGATTCACGTTGTATATTGGACGAAATTGGCGCAGAGCGCCTTATTGGTAAGGGCGATATGCTCTATTTGCCTGCGGGGAGCAGTAAACCTGTCCGCATTCAAGGTGCCTTTGTCAGCGATGAAGACATGAACGATTTAATATCATATTTGAAACGACAAGCTCCTCCACAGTATCGTGATGAGATAGAAAACTTCGGCAAGAAACAAGAAACCGAAATGGACTTGATCGATGATGGGGATGAGCTTTTTGAAGACGCAGTTCGAGTAGTCACTGAAACGGGACAAGCATCAATTTCTATGGTGCAAAGACGTCTCCGAGTAGGGTATACTAGAGCTGCTCGCTTGATAGATATGATGGAAATGAAGGGGATCGTAGGTCCTCATCTGGGCAGCAAAGCCAGAGAAATTCTGGTCTCGTCTGGGGGAAACAAAGACGAAGTTGCGTAGTCCGGGGGGATTTGCAAACAAGAGAGAGATACAATGAAACAGCAACCAGTTCAGGGGGAAGAGCTGCAGGCCAAGCGTACGGCGCTGGGTCTCAGTCGCGAAGACGTTTTTCGTAAATTGCGGATTTCGCTCGAATTCATTAATTGCATTGAGACCGGAAGGCTCAAGCAATGTCCCGCCAATACTTACACTGTCGGATTTATTAAGTCCTACTGTGAGTTGTTGGGGGCCAATCCTCAACCATACATTGTTGACTTGATGATGGATCAGCAAGCTTCCAAAAGTATCCTTAAGCAAACCAAGAAAACGCTTACTTCAGAAGCATCTGAGCAACCCATGTGGTTACGCGAAACTGTAATGTGGGCAGGTATTATTGGAATAATCGCGTTAGGGTGGGTGACTTACAGTGCTGTATTCCAACCAGCCACCGCTGAAGATGAACAGCAAGTATCTGCCGACTCTATCGATATCCGCGTACCAAAATTTCCTATGCGTTAAATCTTTATAATCTTAATTTTATTCCAGCCATTCACAAAGTGTATGCCTGGAATTTTTTTTCAGCGCACCAGAGTTTGATGGAACAAGGAAACCTCATCCCATTATTTGCTATACTATGAACTCAAATTTTTAACTTTGGGATAATCATTCATGTCATGCGATTACGAAATCATAGTAGTAGGTGCTGGTCATGCCGGTGTGGAAGCTGCATTGGCAGCATCACGTATGGGCAAGCGCACTCTCTTGGCTACCATGCAACTTGATGACATCGCCAAGATGCCCTGTAATCCAGCAATTGGCGGTATTGCTAAAGGCCAACTCGTTCGTGAAATCGATGCACTTGGTGGAGAGATGGGGCGCTGTATTGACCGTACTGGTATTCAGTTCAAAATGCTGAACCGATCGAAAGGTCCTGCAGTACACTCTCCGCGTGCACAAGCCGATCGTCATCTGTATTCACTGGATATGAAATACGTCTGTGAAATGCAAGACAATCTCGATCTTAAGCAAGTCATGGTCGAAGACCTAGTGATTAACGACGGTGTGGTTTGCGGTATTCGCACGGAGCTTAACCAAGAAATCTCCTGTCATGCAGTCATCATATGCTCGGGGACCTTTCTTGGCGGAAAACTGCACTTCGGCATGAATCAAATTGAAGGCGGTCGTATGGGGGATAAGCCCTGCAACGCCCTTAGCAATCGCTACCGAGAGCTAGGTTTTGAAGTGGGTCGAATGAAGACCGGGACGGTTCCGCGTATTCACCGTCGCAGTATCAATGTAGATGTCATGGAAGAGCAGCCCGGTGATGATGATCCACGTCCTTTTTCCTATTCGACCCCCATTGAGGGTTTTAACCCGAAGCACATCATGTGCTGGCTCACCTACACCACCGAAGCCACGCATAAAGTCATTGAGCGCAATTTAGAAAAATCACCTCTTTATGCTGGCGTCATCGAAGGTATTGGCCCTCGCTATTGCCCAAGCATCGAGGATAAGATTCAACGTTTTCCAGATCGGAATGAGCATCGAGTCTTTTTGGAACCGGAAGGGCTTACGACTTCTGAAGTTTATGTGAACGGTCTTTCCACCAGCTTACCCGAGGATGTTCAAGTGGAATACCTCCGTAGCATCCCCGGTCTCGAAGAAGCCGAAATTATTCGCCCCGGTTATGCTGTTGAATATGATTTTATACCGCCCACCGAACTGACTAAGACTCTAGAAACTAAACATGTCCAAGCCTTATACCATGCTGGACAGGTAAACGGTACTTCTGGGTATGAAGAAGCCGCTGCCCAAGGTCTTTATGCGGCGATGAATGCTGTTCGCAAAATTGATGGTGATGCGCCTCTTATCATCGGACGCGATGAGGCTTATCTCGGGGTATTGGTTGATGATATTGTAACTCGAGGTGTCATTGAGCCATACCGTCTCTTCACATCGCGCGCGGAATACCGCCTTCTTCTACGTCACGAAAATGCTGATATTCGCTTGAGTCATCTTGGCTTTGCCGATGAAACGTTCAAGAAACAAGTGCGTGAAAAAGATGTTTCTATTCAACAAGAAATCAATCGACTTGATCGTGCGCATATAAGAAATACTGATGAAACGAACGCGTATTTGAAAGAGCAAGGACTTGAAACCATAGATTCCCCTCAAGTGGCCTCGCGAATATTAAAACGTCCCAATGCAACTCTTGAGCATGTTTGGAAATTGTGTCCACCACCAGAACCCTTAAGCTTTGAAGTGGGAGAGCAGGTGGAAATTCAAACCAAATATAAAGGATATATCGATCGCCAGCTTAAGGATCAGGTGAAGTTTAAGCGAGCGGAAAATGTGCCTCTTCCAGAATACATTGATTACCATTCTATCATCGGTATGCCCATTGAAAGCAAAGAACGCCTTCAGGCCATTCGCCCTACAAATTTAGGTCAAGCCTCTCGTATTTCAGGTGTGCGTGCATCAGATATTGCCGTGCTACACATCTACATGGAAAAGCACCGAAGAACAGAAGAGTCTACCATAAAAAACGGCTAGACAAGTTTCCTTGTCCAGCCGTTGATATGAAAAATTTGCTATTAAGGCTTAGCGACTCAGTACATCATCCCGAACACTGTTTAGTTGGGTGCGTGGCTAGCGATTAGCGATATAGCTAGACTCCTGTATAAAGGCTTCGGTAGTATAGAACTATGACTACGAAGCAAGAAATTTCAGATACCGCATGCCTTTTGGCTATGTTAATGACACCTGGGGTAGGGATAGTAACCCTCAATCGCTTGGTATTGGCCCTTTATCAAGCAGGGATCCCTTTGCATGCTGTAGCCAGTTCTCCAGAGTCTGTTTTAGGTAAAGGACTCCCTGCAGGTTTGGAATGGGCTGTACAGCCCTTATCCAGCTGTGAATCCGCCACCCTAGACCGTGCAAGCATTCTATACCAACGTGTTTTGGATACTGAAGGGCAATGGGTACTGTATGGCGATAAAGAATACCCCGAAATCCTCTCCCAATGCATGGGGTATTATGCACCACCCATGTTTTCTGTTTATGGAGACTTAGAAATTCTCAAACGACCCGGTGTATCTATTGTTGGAGCAAGAGGTGCTAGCGAGCACGGATTGGCCTTGGCTAAAGAATTAGCACGCTGGTCTGCGGAAAACGGACGCTGTGTCATCAGTGGAGGCGCACAAGGTGTCGACTTGTGTGCGCACCAAGCAGCCCTTGAATCTGACGGCACTACAGCTCTATTTATACCAGAAGGCTGTTTGAGTTTTAGTGGCCCCAAATGGCTTAGGGACTATATAGATGGAGGTAAAGCTGTGGTTATAAGCCAAAGCATTCCCGATACCCCTTGGGCTACCTCGGCCGCATTGACCCGTAATAAAACCATTGCAGCACTTGGTGAATTGGTCTGTACAATCGATCCAGGCATAAGTAGTGGTTCGCGGCAAACTGCAGAACACGCTTCACGCTTTGAAAAGCGTTCACTCATTTATGCTTATGATAAGCTCAATAGTGCCTACTACGATTTGATGCGTGAAGGAGCATACCCTGCGATCAGTGAATCGGGTCAATGGGATGATGCTTATGTTGAGCAACATTGGCGTAACCGAAAACACGATAAACAAGAACAAGCCGAATTGTTTTAAGAAGGAGAAATACGGAATGAAATTTGTAAAAACGTTTAAAGGATACGAAGATAAAACGGCTTTATTGGATGGAATGCTGAATCAGTGGATCACCGATAATAAAGTGGAAATATTAGGCTTGGAAACGGCCTTAAGTCATGAATATGAAAGTCGAGCTCAATCGGGGGATCTGATTTATACAGTCATCTACAAATCTGATGAGCCCATCGCCTAGTTAAAATTATACTCAGGCCTTATGGCAAGTCGCTAAAACTACGCTCGTAGGTAGTTTCAATTAAGTCGTCCAATGTTTTGGACTCTAGCGTTTCAATGAGGGTTTTTTTACCAGTAGCCCAAGTCTGGTGTAGAGGGCAGGGCTGCTCAGAACCGCATTGCTCCAAGCCCAATATGCATCCAGAAAAGGTGTTTGACCCATCAACGGCTAATATGACTTCGTATAGTGTGATTTCTGTGGGGGGCTTAGTGAGTGCATAGCCACCTCCAGGTCCTCTTACAGCATGTAAAAAACCACCATTTACGAGGGATTGGAAGATCTTACGAGTAAAGGACTCAGGAATACCAGCCTTTTCACATACGCGTTTGGCTTGAAATCGTGTCGTTTCACCTTCTGGTACCATATGCACTAGGGCTCGTATAGCGTATTCACAACCTTTTGAATATAATCTAAACATAGTATACCGTCGGCTTTTTTAGATAACCTTGTCCACTTCTACTATACTATAGTAACTTTATAGATGAAAATCAAGGACATTCTTGCATGTTACTAACCCCTGACTTATCGAAAAAAAATTATAAACCCGGGCCACGCTACACGAGTTATCCAACTGTGCCAGCATGGAATCATGATTTTAATGCACACGATTATGTCACCGCCCTAAAATGGGCTTCATCATCCAGTAATGCCCCCATCGCACTGTAATATACCTTTTTGAGAAGAACGCTCTTGGTACTGTGGCTGTAATGTCGTCATATCTAAAAAACCAGATATTGTAATAGAATTTCTCGAGCATATTGCCCAAGAACTTGCGATGGCTGCTAAAGAATTGGGAGATTCATGAACGGTATGGCAGTTGCATTGGGGAGGTGGAAAACCATCATATCTGACTCCTGAACAGATGGAGCAACTTTTTACTTCAATAACCCAGTATTTTACCTTACTCCCCACCGCTGAAGTTGCCATCGAAGTTGCCCCCCCGAGTCACCACGGAAGCGCACATGAATACTCTGCATCGCTTGGGGTTTAAGCGCATCAGTATGGGGGTACAAGATTTATCCGCCGATGTACAAGAAGCCATCGGCCGAAATCAAAGCTTAGAAAAAACCCAGCAAATGATGGATGGAGGCTGGGTATGTACCTATTGGAATGGACCATTTTTCCAAACCCGATGATTAACTCGCTATTGCGATGAAAGAAAGCCGGCTCTACTGTAATTTCATGGGCTACACTACCGTCGTAGCAGAAGAAATGGTTGGAATTGCTCCTTCTTCCAATGGACGAATTGGGGAAGTCTTTAAGCAAAATGAAAAGCGCCTGTTCAAATATTACCGTTCATTAGATGAAGGACAATTTGCCACACTCTGCGGAGTTGAATTAAATCCAGATGATGAAATTCGCAGTTGGGTGATTCAGCAGCTCATGTGCAACTTTACCTTGAATTATGATGTTTTCGAAACCCACTTTAGTGAATGCTTTACAGAATACTTAGATGAGGAACTTGCAGTATTGAGAAACTTTGCCAAAGACGATTTCGTCGAAGTGAGGGATGACGCTAATCATTTGCTCTCTGTAGGGTAAATTTTTGTGCGTAACATCGCCATGGTCTTCGATGCCTATCTCAAAAAGACCCAAGAGCACGTTCAATTCTCACGCATAGTTTAATTTTCGCTACTGAGCTTCATGTCTCTATGGCGTAAGCGTACTTCGTAATTAAGATCGCGTAATAAATGTAAAATCTGATGCGCAATGGCGACTGAACGATGCTGTCCACCTGTACATCCAATTGCAATTGTTAAGAACGATTTCGGTTCCGCTTCGTATCGCGGCATTAAATATTTAATCATCGCTTTTGCGTGTTTAAAAAATTCACGTGTTTCATCACTGTTGATGACATAATCCCGAACTTCGGCATCCATTCCACTTAAATGGCGCAGATCTTCATCCCAATATGGATTCGGCAAGAAGCGTACATCCAATACAATATCGGCTTCGTGTGGAAGACCATACTTGAACCCAAAAGACATCACCTCGACAGCCATCGGGTGTGCTTCGCCTTGGATGTTCACCATTGTAGCAATACGTTCGCGCATTTCATTTGCAGGAATGTCGCTTGTATCAATCGTCAGGTCAGCGATATTTTGAACCGGTTTCAATAAAGCCCGCTCACGCTCGATTCCTTCATCTATATTGCCATGAAGCGAAGAAGGATGAGGACGGCGAGTTTCGCTATAGCGTTGACGTAATACGCGATCATTGGAATCTAAAAAGATTGTGTGGTGAATGTACCCCATTTCCTTTACCAATTGAATCGAAATCGGTAGGGTTTTAAGGTCAACCCCGGATCGCGCATCAATACAAACGACTATACGCTTCTCTGCCTGTGGTGGCTTCTTCAATAATTCAGCCAATCCTGGCAGCAATGCCGCAGGTAAATTATCTACGCAATAATACCCTTGATCTTCAAAAAATCGAAGGGCCTGACTTTTACCAGCACCGGACATGCCAGTAATCAGTACGATGCGTTGTGGAGAATTCATTTAAGGAGGTACTTTTAAGTTAAGGGTTATTTCATGTGAGCTAAAATACGTTGATTTAAAATCTCGGCTGGATTTACACCCAATTCTTTGAGGCGGTGATTTAGAGCTGCTACCTCAAGTATAATCGCAATGTTACGGCCGGGACGAACTGGAATTCGAATGTGCGGGATATCAATACCTAAGATGGTTTTATACTCATCCATCAAACCAGTACGATCATAATCTATTCCCTGTTTCCACTCTTCCAGTTCCACCATTAATGAAATCGTTTTTGATGTCGATACCCGGCCAACACCAAATATACTTTTGACATCTACAATCCCAATACCGCGAATTTCCATACAATGTTCAATAAGAGGATCCGAACGCGCTTGCAAGGTCTCATCGCCTAAACGTTTCAACGAAACTAAATCATCCGCAATCAATAAATGACCCCGTTCAACCAGCTCCAAGGCAATCTCACTTTTACCAATTCCTGGTGAACCTACAATCATGACACCTACCCCATAGCAATCCACTGCTGTAGCATGAATTTCGGTCTCTGGGGAAAACTCTTCGGCAATGTAGATGATGATTCGACTGATCAATTCATCGGTCGATAGGGGAGAGGAGAGGACAGGAATGCCGCGCTCATTACACATATTAAGAAATAGATTACTTGGACGTAGATGTCGTGATAATAAAAAAGCTGGAATCTCAAACGAAAACATATTTTCTAAGCGATACTGCAACTCAGAAGGGGATAAACGCTCCATGTAGTGAATTTCGGTATTCCCCAAAATCTGGACACGGTCACTGGCGAAATACTCTAAATAGCCACTTAAGGCCAGTCCTGGACGATTTAAATCGGAGATATACAACTGGCGTCCGATTCCTTGATGCCCTGCAATCACCTCGATATCGTCTGCAAAATGTTCAAGTAGATGCGCGACAGCCATGCTCTTTTTACGTTTCACGACAAGGTTGTCTAATTTCATAGTGCATCCAATCAGTTGGATTCGGTTTATACGTCGATTTTATCAGCGTATTCGATGAAGTACAAGTTTTGAATAAACTAATGAAAAATCCCCTCTATTCACAAAGGCTGAAGGGTGTTGAGCGATGATTCGATTATCTAAGGTATCTAAGGTTCAATCAATCCATACGTGCCGTCTTCATGTGGAGTAATGATATTTACTTTACCTGTATCGGCATTGTGAAATACATAGAAATGAGTGTGTAATAGATCCAATTGCATCGCGGCTTCTTCAACCGTCAAATGTTTAATCAGAATGTTTTCACGCTCAATCACTTTATGTTTAGCATTAACCGCGGCAACATCTACCGGCTCATCAAGAGAAAATGGAACATCAATTACCATGTGTTCATATTCACGAGCCTCTTTCGCAGTGCGTGGCTGGTGACGGTTGATCCGAGATTTATGCTTGCGAATTTGCTTGTTGATTTTACTCAATGCAGAATCGAATGATGAATACATGTCCCCAGATGTGTTTTTAGCATTGATATGCAAACCATTTGCATGCAAGTTAATTTCAGCAATGTGGCGATGCTTTTCAATTCCCAGAATGACATTCACATCAATTGTGTTATCAAAATGTTTAGTAAACCGTTCTAATGCTCCATCAATATGTTCACGTAAACCATCAGTAATTTCCATATGTTTTCCAGAGATGGTGACATTCATAGATATTCCTTTCTTTCTGCATAAATACAGATATTTTCCTACATAAATTATAGTTAAGAAACCGCCAAACTGTTAATCTTTTCGTACAAAAACTCCATTATTTTGATTGTTTCTTCATGTTTTTACTAACAATTCGTGCATTACGCTGTATTCCCGCATGTTGAGTGCGTCGAATAGGCGTCCCTGCAAATTCTTCATTAAATTCATCCTCGTTCATTTTTAACAATGCATTTAGATTTGGGTTTGCATGGCCGGGGCGAGGAAAAAAATCCGATTCTGTTGTCGTGGTCTCAAATCGGTTCCAAGGGCAAACATCCTGGCATATATCGCAGCCATAGACCCAATCTCCGTGTGCCTTATGTAATTCCGTTGGAATATCTCCACGGTTCTCAATGGTTTGATAGGAAATACACCGATTAGAGTCCACCTGATAGGGTTCTACGATTGCCTGAGTAGGGCAAGCATCCAAACACGCTGTACATTTACCACAAATATCCATTGAAGGCGTATCGGGTGAAATTTTGAGGGTAGTTAAGATAGTACCAATGAAGAACCACGATCCCATGTCGCGCCGTAAAGCAAGACTATTTTTTCCAATGGATCCAATGCCGGCTCTCTGGGCCCAGGTGCGTTCTAGAACTGGACCGGTATCCACACTGGCATAGGTTTGTATGCCGTCTTCTAAGGACTCTATATATTTAGCTAGACGTATTAAGGGTTTTTTGAGTACTTTGTGATAATCTCTACCCCATGCATAACGTGATACTTTTCCGCTATTTTCGGGTATTTCAGGGCGGGGGGTATAGTAGTTTTTAATGACCACCACAACGGACTCGGTTCCGGGTAATTTATGACGCACATCATGGCGGTCTTCCACATTTCGTGCCATCCATTGCATATCCGCATGATAGCCTTTGGCCAGCCAATCGGCATAACTGGCATCATGGCCAGACAGGGCGGCATCGGCGATTCCACAGGCATCAAAATACTCGTTAAGTGCAAAATTTTTAACATTTTGCGCATAATTTTTCGGAATTGAATTAGGTGCATTACTCATGCGCATAGTGTATCATGTTTTTATAAGGTAAAGTCGAACCCCAATTATGAATTAAAAAACCCTGAATATGGTTATAAAAGTGTTTACTTTTGTTGGAAAATATGTATAGAATAAGTAGTCGACAGTTAGTATGTTAACTAAGGTAATTTCTATGAATGAGATGATAAATCATACAGCCCCTCTAATTAAAGGCCTAAATCGAAAACCAGACTTTGACGATCTGTTGTTGGAGCATTTGGATCTGATGTTTGCAGTTGCCATGAAATTAACCCGAAATGCAAATGATGCGGAAGATTTAGTCAATAATACGCTACTTAAAGCCCTTCGATTTCACGATAAATTTAAAGAAGGTACCTATATTAAAGCTTGGTTGTTAACTATTCTGCGAAACACCTATATCAATCAATATCGCCAACGTGCTCGACGTCCTTCTCAGGTAGAGCTCTCTGGGGCAGAAAAATCTAATGAATCCTACCCCGATCCAGGTCTGCGGTATACACCCAAATCCGAAAACTATACCGACGTAATGGAACTTTTTGAAGATAAAGTACGTATCGCAGTTGATACATTACCCATCGATTTCCGTAAAGTGGTTATTATGGCTGATGTAGAGGATCGTACTTACAAAGACATTGCACAAGAATTGGATTGTCCAATTGGAACTGTCATGTCACGCTTATATCGTGGTCGGAAAATTTTGCGTACGCATTTACACGACTATGCCGAAGAGCAAGGGCTGATCAAATCCGGAACCGCATCCTAACTTAGCGATGACGCCAAAAATCCGGAACAAACAATACGCAAATACAGAATAGTTCCAGTCGTCCCATGGCCATGCATAAAGACAGAAATAGTTTGCCCAATACAGGTACCTGCGAGTAGTTCTGACTTGGCCCCACCATATCGAAGCCAGGTCCGATATTATTTAAGGTTGCGGCAACCGAAGCCATGGCACTCTCAAAGGGTAATCCCAACATGCTCATGAAGATTGCGCCAAATGCAAAGCAACCTATATACAATACGAAAAAGGTATTTACTGACTTACGGGTATCATCATCAATCACATAGTCATTAATACGTACTGCTCGTACAGTCTTGGGGTTAAAAGTGTTTTCAATTCGCCAAAAAGCCATTTTACTTAAGATGTGAATGCGGACCATCTTAATCCCACCTGCTGTAGAGCCTGCGCAGCCACCCAAAAACATGCATACGAACAACACCATTCGCGAGAAATGTGGCCACTGGTCATAGTCATCCGTGCCAAATCCAGTGCCGGTGAGAATGGATACAACTTGGAATGAAGTATTGCGTAAAGACTCAGAAAATCCATAGCCTTTTTCTGCAGCGATATCGTTTTCAAAATGTGTTCCCCACATTAAGTTGATGAATATGACTACAATGGCACCGAGCATAATGCCTATAAACGTCCGCCATTCTGCATCTTTGAATGGCGCTTTCAAGTCTTTGGCAAACATCATAAATATTAGCGATAAACTCGTACCCGCTACTATCATAAAGAAAATGACAATCCACTCAATCGCCACACTGTTATAAGCACCAATACTTAACTGCTTAGTCGAAAATCCACCGGATGACAAAGTCGACAATGTATGGCATATAGCATCATAAAATGTCATACCTGCCATAATCAGTAAAACAGTCATTAAAATTGTCAAGGCTAAATACGTTTTGTACAGCATCGAAGCCGTATCTTTAATGCGCGGTGTAATCCCGCGGGGATCCGTTCCCGTGGATTCTGTTTTATATAGCTGTTTGCCTCCAGCGCCTAAGTAGGGCAATACTGCAACAGCAAGCACCACGATTCCCACGCCCCCGATCCACTGGGTAAACGAACGCCAAAACAACAAACTTTTTGCTTGAGATTCTATGTCAATAATTACAGTAGAGCCCGTAGTTGTAAACCCTGACATGCTTTCAAAAAAAGCATCGATTGGGGTGAGGGATCCAGTAAACACAAAAGGGATGGCGCCAATTATGGCGGCTACAAACCAAGAACTTGTTACCATAAGCAGGGCTTCACGTTGAAACATTTTAGTCGATGCTGTTGCGCCCAATTTGATCAACAGGCCTGCAATCAAGGCAGTAACAATGAGCGATAATAAAAAGCCTTGGAAGGCACTCCATTCGCTGTAATACATCGCCCACAGCATTGGGGGCAACATCAGTAAACCAATTGCCCCTGTAAAAAAACCTAAATATTTACTGATTACGCGATAATTCATAGTTGAAAGAGTTTGCGGATCGCATCAATGGATTTTTCATTCACGATGACTATAACCGTATCACCTAGTAGGAAAGTATCCTTACCGCTCGGAATGATTACTTTATCGTTACGTAAAATAGTTCCAACTAAACTGCGTTCAGGAAATTTAATATCTGTGATTGGAGTTTCTAGTAACGGGTGTTCATCTTTAAGTTTAAACTCGAGCACTTCAATCTGACCGTCTTCCAGCATAGCCAGGGATTGGCTATGTGCCTGACTTGTTAATTTCAACACACGATTGGCAATACATGAACGTGGTGTAACCGCATGGTCAATGCCTAATTTACGTACAAGTGGTGCAAAATCCGGTTGGTGTACAATGGCCACAGTACGTTTAGCACCCACTTCTTTTGCCAACACACTGGCCATAATATTGCGCTCATCATCGTGTGTTGCTGCAACAAATATATCTGTGTTGTCCACATTCTCTTGTTCTAATGAGATACGAGATGTAGCATCACGACACACCACTTTGGTCTTTCGTAACTCTGAAGCCAATTCATTGCATCGAGGCATATTCCATTCGATTAGGGTTACGTTATGGTCATCCTTTTCTAAAAACTGAGCAAGATTTAAGCCCGTACGGCTACCACCCATAATCACCACATTTTGGTTACGAACCTCAACACCTTGAAATAAATGTTTGGCATTTTTAATACCTTCTTTTTCGCCTAAGAGCATTACCGTATCATTAGTTTCGATTTGTGATCCTCCATAGGGGATACTCGCTTTGCCATCACGGCTCAGCACACCAATCAATACGCCTTCAGGCAATGGGATATCTTTAAGCGATTCATCTGAGCTATGAGGTGCTTTGGTTACTTGAATTTGCAGCATCTGTACGCGACCATGCCCAAAGGATTCCGTACCGATCATTCCGGGATTTTGTATGTAATTTACAGTCTCATGCGCTGTCAATGCTTGCGGACTGATAATAAAATCAATCCCCATGATAGTTTCATACAATATATCGGATTCGTTATACATCCGGTTTTCAACTCGTGCCAGTACCGTTTTGGCACCTAAGCCTTTGGCTGTTGTGGCTGCGATCAAGTTAATTTCATCGGCACCAGTCGTGGCAATAAATAAGTCCGCTTCGCTTACGCCGAGTTGCTGAAGCAATAAAACATCTTGTGAACGACCACACACAGTGCTCACGTCCAATGAGTAATCGATGTGATCCACTTGATTTTGGTCTGATTCGATAACGGTAACATCGTGTTTATCAATGGTAAGTAAACGAGCCAATTGAAACCCCACTCGTCCACCACCTGCAATGAAAATATTCATAATGGTATTATTCGCCCCGCATGTACTGAGTAGTCATATGGCAAATCATCCTACAATTGACGTAGGCGTGTCAAAAAAGCCCAAGATTGGGATCGCCATGGCAATAAGGTATTATTCTACTAAACCAATAGAAATAAGGCATGGCTACCAAGTTTAAACGAGATTCTGATGTGAAATTCGACTGGAATGTGCGCGGACGAACAGCAGAAAACACCCGCAGACGTACTCTTATGAGATATGCAGGGCTTGGAATTCTTTTTATTTTTATTTTTGCCCTTCAATACCTCGGTGGTAACTTAGGTGAATGGAGTGAAGCTAAAAAGGGAAGCGCGCAAGTTCTTAAAAAAATTATACAGGGGGAAGAAACCGATAGTGCATCTTACTCTATCGAATGTGCCATCCATATTCCCAATTCCCTAAATGAAGGAGATACACTTTCCTTGAGCGAAAACGTACGCACCGATCCCCTTAGTTGGAAAGCTGTTCGCGAAGGTGATGTGATAAATGTAACGTATCGTATGAAGGAAGACTATTCAGCAATACGAATTGAAACAATTGCTCTTGGGATGAACATTATTCTCAATGCCCCATAGTTGTAGGCGAATTGTAAATTAAGGTAAAATGAGAGTTTATGTATCAAATACACGATCACCTTGGAGCCCTTAAATAATGAGCTTGGACCCACGCGAAATGAGGGCCATATTTGACCAAACAGTCTTAGTGCGATCTCCGCAGTATGGAATTATCAAGGGGTATCATGAATTGCCCTATGTTTGTATTGGTGAAGCAATCGAATTGGGCTATAGAACCACCTTGGTCAAAGGGAAAGTGATGGTGTCACCACAATTTCTCATTACACCGGAACATCTTGGTCCTAGATATGAAGAAATCTTTGGGGATGAGCACGTCGATAAAGGGATCACCGGGCGCATGTTCGGATTTATGGGGTTTCGCGATAAACCTGTACAATGTAAGTCAGAATACATGCATGTAGAGCATGTCGATGCCTCTATCGATACAGTACTCAGTGATCAGCTCGAGGAACTCGAGCTGAAAGAAGATATTACGGCTAGTGTGATGATTTGCCCAAATACTCAGTATTACCCTATATCCATTGAAAAATTTATCTCTTCCATTTTGGAAGATGAATTCCGATGCTAGGAGAATCAAAATGAAAAGTGCCTATGAACTCGCTATGGAACGGTTAAATCAAGAGTATCCTTCGCGAACCTTAAGTGATGAAGAAAAAGTAGAGCTGGCTGATATCGATAAAAAGTATGATGCTAAAATAGCGGAAGTGAACTTGACTCATGACTCCAAGGTTGCGACCCTCAACCCTATGGAGCTTATGGCTGCTCAGCAAGAAATGAACGCCGAAGTTGCAAGCCTCAATGAAAAACGTGAGTCTGAAAAAGATGCCCTTTGGAATCGTGAAGACTAAACTGAATGTTTAGAAAGAAATCCATTGTCTGAAAACACTATTGATGTCCAAAAATCAGAAGAATCTGATTTTATACCTGTCAAATGGAGGCAATGGGGGGTGCTTGGCAGCATAATGTTTGGCATCCTATTAGTCTTCATTTTTGATGCACGTATTAAGAGTAGCGATATACAAGGCTATGCTCTATCAGATTCCGAATGGATTGTCGGATGCGATAATGTGGGGGAAGCATGGCAATCTTTTCTGAGGACAGATTCTTGGGACGCATTAAGAGCCAATGGCGATCCTACACGCACATTCCTTGTCGAACTTCGTAAAAAAATGGGCATCCGATTAACCCCGAGGCGCTGGAATACTTGGTTTGGTCCTGCCGCTACATTGAGTGGAAAAGGAGAAAACTGGATATTGGTGACGAAACCAGGCGCATTGATTCGAGGATTGGATTATGGGAATCGCTTATTTGACGCGCAACATTCGGATGGTCTGAGTGTTTATAATAAGCAATTATATTATCGCTGGAAAGATGGGTGGCTATGGTGCTCAAATTCACGCAGTCTCCTAAACACTATTGGGCAGGGTGAACTTGTACGAAAAAGCTATCTTGGAATGGATGAATTTGTGAAGTTAGAAGGGCAGGGGATCCATACAGTTCTTGATCTTCAATCCCAAATCTATTCTGTTTGGAGTGGAGACGAACCATATAAGGACTTATCGACCATCCCCCCTTTTCAATTTATCCCGGTTTTGCATGATTTTGAAGCTAATTGGGAAGCCGATGGAGAGAAATTTCAGGTATCTATTGATCTCCAGGAGCACTTTTTATCTATTGATTCTGAGCATTAAGTAATAAGGTCTTTATCCCTTATTTAAGCTGTTAACTATCCTGTACAGCTTAAAAGCTAGTATTGTGCACCCTATTTATGCCATAATGTCAGCGTATTTATGTTTTAATCCAAAATAGGTTAAGTTGGGTGTAATGTAGGCTACATTTTTTGGACTTAAGGCTTTCTTAAGTCCATATGGCTGCGGTATTACGGGGTATTCCCGTGTGCGGAAGGTATATTTTATTTTGATGCGGTATTCCTGGATTCAATTGAGATTTAAGGCTTTTTTGGCCCTGTTTTTGACCGTATTCGCGTTAAATGGCAGTGCTGAGCCTACAATCGAGGTTTTGTCTGCCCCTGAGCATGCCATTCTTGGTGAAATCTACCTAATCCAGCTCCAAGTCACTTGGGAGGGCTCTAGCACCGAATACAGTAGCCTTCCGCCTCATATTGAGGTATCAGACTGGGCCGATCTTAGTTCTCTTACATCTGCGTCTGTTCAGGGTGATCAGAACTCTATTAATCACACTCTCCAAATTCGTCCCCGAAAGACAGGCCAATTCACAATTTCAGAGCTATTGGTACCCTATTTTAAGCCCACACAATCCTCCACCGCGGTCGAAATGGATAGTGAACTTGCTGAATACCCCACTTTAAATGCTGGAATGATAAGCATCAATGTCATCGAATCCAGTGATTCACTCGTTAAATGGTTGGGGCTGGGCGTAGTTGGTTTGATACTTGCAGCCATAGCATGGGCGTATTCACGCCGAAAGGTGGTACAGGTAGCTACTTTGAGCCATCGTGAATCCACCATCCCTGGAATAGTGCATCAAGCACGTAAACACCGTTTGGATGGGTACCATTATAAATTTTTCCAGGAGATGTTGCGTGGAGCTGGATTACTCAGTGATTCCCCCGATAAGAAACACTTACAACAGCGCTTCGAGGAACTAACGCTGGCCATCGGGTATAAAGGTTTGGTGCCTACAGATGGCGATATGGACACTGCTATACGTGAATTAGAGCGAGCGCATAAGCAAGAAAATTAGAGTCATCCGCATACGATGCGTTGAAAATATATATTTAGAATTCGGTTGAGAAGGAGTAGTAAAGAAGTATGACACAAACGGTAGAAGCCATTCGTCAGAATGTGGAACATAAATCACGATTTATTACTCGTTTTAGAGAGCAAATTGCCCGTGTTATTGTGGGGCAAGAATATATGGTTGAGCGTCTCATGTTAGGGATTCTTGCCAACGGTCATGTCATGCTAGAAGGCGTTCCCGGTCTTGCAAAAACTACTGCTGTCAAAGCCCTTGCAGAATCGATGGATTGCAACTTTTCGCGAATCCAATTTACACCCGATTTATTACCAGCCGATCTTATCGGTACACAAGTTTATAATCCTAAGGACAGTAACTTTACCATTAAAAAAGGGCCTATTTTTGGGAATATAATACTTGCTGACGAGATAAACCGTGCCCCAGCCAAAGTGCAAAGTGCGCTTTTAGAAGCCATGCAAGAGCGCCAAGTCACGATCGGTGCAGAGACATTCAATTTAGATACTCCATTTATGGTGTTGGCTACCCAAAATCCGATTGAACAAGAAGGCACCTATCCATTGCCAGAAGCGCAAATGGATCGATTTATGTTCAAACTTAAAGTGACCTACCCAAGTCGTCAAGAAGAACGCGCTATCATGGACCGTGTCGATATTCTACACGAAATAGACATAAGCCCAGTGGTCAGTAAAGAGGAAATTCTTGAAGCCCGCGAAGTGGTCAATCAAGTGTATGTTGATGATAAAGCTAAAGATTATATTGTTGATATTGTCCAGGCCACTCGCAACCCCGAGCAATACGGAATGGATATCGGGCATTGGATAGAATACGGTGCATCTCCCCGAGCCACGATCTACCTGCAACAAGCCGCCCGTGCCTTGGCCTTCATGCAAGGAGAGGGTAATGTGTTCCCTAACGATGTAAAACAAGTCGCGATGGATATTTTACGCCACCGTGTTGTATGTACCTATGAAGCAGAAGCAGAAGATATCACGAGCGAAGATATCATTCGTAAAATTTTAGATTCAGTGCCCGTACCGTAAAACGGCCGACCTGATTCTATTGAAACCATATAGTAAGATAAGAAAGGAATTATCTAAAATGGCTAATGTGTTTTTGACACGCAATGAGGAAGAACAAGAATTAATGATTGCCGACATCTGGTGCGGTAAATGCCAAGAATACAATATGGGTGTGGATGAACCCCATGAATATGCTGGAAATGGTGTGAACTTTTTGGAAGGCAAATGTGCCGAATGTGGAAATACAGTTGTATTGGAAGTCGCACCAGCGAGTGTGTAAAGCGATTGCGTGTTGAGGGGACACGATGATACCTGCTGAAGTAATGACTAAGATTCGCCGGATTCAACTCCGGACGAATCGTATGGTAAACGACGTCTTTGCTGGTGAATACCATTCGGTATTTAAAGGCCAGGGGATGGAGTTCGAGGAAGTGCGTGAATACGTGCCAGGCGATGATATTCGCATGATTGACTGGAACGTAACCGCACGAACCTCGGTGCCACACATCAAAAAATTAGTTGAGGAGCGTGAGCTCACCGTAATGTTGATGGTGGATGCCAGTGGTTCAGGTCGATTCGGGAGTGTTGACCGATTTAAAAATGAATTGGCTGCAGAACTTTGTGCAGTGTTGGCCATGTCAGCCATCAAAAATAATGATCGCGTTGGACTCATTATTTTTACCGATGACGTTGAGTTGTATATTCCGCCTGATAAGGGACGTCGCCATGTACTCCGAGTGATTCGGGAAGTGCTCTACTTCCAGCCCAGCGGCGTAGGTACCAATATTCCTGAGGCCCTTCATTTTTTAAATGGTGTTACTAAACGCCGCTCGGTAGCGTTTATGGTATCCGACTTTATGGCCGACAATTATGAGGCCGCGTTGCGCATTGCCAATCGGCGCCACGATCTTATTGCAGTCACAGTTACCGATCCGCGAGAAGAGTCCCTGCCCAATGTGGGGCTTCTAAATGTGCGCGATGCTGAAACGGGACGCGAAATTTTAGTCAACACTGCTGACTCTAAGCTTCGCTCTTTATATGAAGTAAAGAGCCGTAAGCGGGCAGACGATCGTAGCACAATTTTTCGTCGTACGCGTGTTGACTCCATAGACGTGCGTACCGATACACCGTATATTGATGCAATCCATCGTTTTTTTAAAATGAGGGAGAAGCGTCATGGCTAAGTGGGCATGGGGAATAGCACTAAGTGTTGGGATATTGTGTATGGCTATGCCTAAATCCCATGCACAGGTTGATGTGCAAGTCATTCTTGAGCCCGCCGAAATACCCTATTTCAAATCAAGCACGCTGCGTATTGTTGTCGAAGCACCGGCCAATACTGAAGTGACTTTACCGGATTTTCGCGATACGGTAAAGAGATTAAAGCTTAATGAAAATGTAGCACATGTTGCCGATTATCGAAAAGAAGCCCTGGGTGATACCGGCCGAATTCGTATCATTGAAAGTTATACACTTGAGCCGATTTTTGTTCAAGACTATACTTTTGAGCCAATCACACTAACCGCTGGTGCAGAGACTTTTACAGTGCCGGGGCCAACCTTACGAGTACGTGATTTAACAGATGAAGAAAAAATTGCGGTAGAAGGATTTAATGGTGAAATAGTTGGTGGCCCCTCTGCCACTTCACGCCCACTTACTCAGCGTTGGGAATTTTGGTTGTTGGTTATCCTTATTTTAATTACGGTACTCGCTGTTGCTGTGTATTGGTGGCGTACGCATCGTCATTTAAAGAGCCTTGAACCCGAGATAGATCCCTGGGATAGAGCCATACTTCGGCTTGATGCACTGTCCAATAAAAATTTACCAAAGCGCGGTTATTATGGTACGTACTATGTTGATTTGTCAGCGATTCTCCGCTACTACATTGAGGGACGATTTAATATTAATGCACCTGAAAGGACTACGGAAGAATTTTTGTCGGAAATGCTGGAGCAGAATCAGTTTACAACTGAACAACAAGTTGTCCTGAAGGATTTCCTGCGTTTATGCGATCGTGTGAAGTTTGCGCAACACCAACCGGGTATGATTGAAATGGAAGAGAGTTTCATACATGTGCGGAAATTTGTAGAAGACACGATACCCGAACCTGAAGTCGAAGTTGATAGCGACGAGGCTGCGGCATGATATTCAAAACATTGCTTGATATCGACGGCTTCAAAAATCCGATCTTCTTATGGATATCTGTTCCCATTGTATTGCTGCTAATTGCTGAATGGGTGGCACGTCCACATGGAGTAGTGACTGTATCCACGGGCGAAGCTCTCGCTGATATGCGGGCTTCTGGTCTTGAATGGCTTCGAAAAATCCCACCCGTTCTGCGTGCATTAGGGCTGCTGCTCTTGGTTATCGCTTTAGCACGACCTATGAGTGGAATGAAGCCTCGTATTGAAAATGCTGAAGTGCGTGACATTATGCTTGCTGTTGATTTATCCGGTTCAATGACCGCCAACGATTTTCGCGATGAACGAGGTCGCCCTATCAATCGCCTCTATGTGACTCAACTAGCTGTGCTTGATTTTATACAATCTCGAAAAGCAGAAGAATCCGCTAAATTTGGTCTTGATCGCGTGGGCTTATTGTATTACGCCAGTTATGCATGGATTCAAACACCCTTGACGTTAGACTACTCATTGCTTGAGCATGATCTCTCTATAGCTGAAATTGATTTGAATAGCGATAAGCATAATCAGACTGCGATTGGTTCGGCATTAGGATTAGCCCTTAGCAATTTATTAAAATCCGAAGCAGAATCTAAAGTCATTGTTTTGCTTACTGATGGTATTAATAATGCAGGGCAATTGGATCCTATCACGGCCGCCAATCTTGCCAAAGATTATGGTGTTCGGGTATACACGATTGGAGCAGGGGCCGTAGAAGGCAATCGTTTTGGTGGTCAAAGCCCCATAGATGAAAAAGCTATGCAGGAAATTGCAGATATTACGGGTGCTAAATATTACCGGGCCACTGATTTAGAAACCCTCAGCGAAGCCTACCGGGAAATCAACGAACTGGAAACAACCGAAATAGAATTGGGTGAATCATATGACTTCGATGAAGCCTTTATGCCTTTTGCTTTAGTAGGCGGTTTTTGTGTCTTAGTGTCCATTTTTAGCCGTCGCAAATGGTTTGAGGCCGTGCCATGACTCAAGACTTTCTTTTCGCATACGGCTACGCAGCGCCATGGTTGATTGGTGGGATTATTGGTTTCATTCTCATCACATGGGGACTGGTACGTTTAGAACAAGCGCATAGGGAGCGTATACATCGATTTATTGATATGCGTTTATCATCTCGTTTGGTTGTAGGTGGTCATGCGCGTTTTCGCAAACCTATTTTCTGGTTTACGCTTCTAGGATTTATTTGTTTGATGCTCGCTTTAGCTCAACCAAGGTGGGGCGTAGAACGTATTCATCAAACCAAACGTAGTCATGATCTCCTGTTTGTTCTTGACGTTTCTGAGTCTATGCTGGCCGAAGTTCCTGAACCCAATCGGCTTGAGCGTGCTAAACAAAAAATCGATTCAATAGTGGCCCGTAATCCGGGTGATCGTTATGGCCTCATTGCTTTTTCAGGCGAAGCTGAATTGATGTGTCCTTTAACGCTTGACCAAAGCTATTTCCGCACGATCCTTAATGCAGTGGATACAGATTCTATCAGCCTTGAGGGTACTAATATTTCGGTTGCATTGCAGCGTGCTAAGGATGTCTATATTGACCAGTTAAACTTGACTGGAGACAGTGTAAGTCAATCCCAAGCGGTAATTCTTGTTTCCGATGGTGAGCAGTTGGATGGTAACGGAATTGATACCGCCAAAGCCCTTAGCGATATGGCGCGTGTACATGTGATTGGTGTTGGTGATCCGCATGGCACTGAGATTACGTTTAAATCTCGATTTGGCAATCGTACTAATGTCGATCAACAAGCACAAAACCAACTCTCAAAATTAGATGAAGATACCTTGTCACGGATTGCACTTAAAGGGGGTGGAGGATACATTCGATCTACTTCGAGTAACCGTGACGTAGATCAAATGAATAAATTAATTCAAGAAATGTTTACCCGCGACACCCAGGGTGAACTCACTGAGTCATTGGTCAACCGTTATCAATGGCCGCTGGCGTTAGCAATAGGTTTATTCTTGGCCGAAGGCTTTTGGTTGGTCCTCCTTCCTTATTTACGTAAGGAGCCAAATCCAGAGAGTGTCGATTTGCCTGAGAGTAAGGAGGCCAGCAGTGCATAAATACTTTAGTATAGTTGTTTTGCTTTGCCTAGGAGTAAATATTGCGCATGCCGAATATTTCGATAAAGCATTTAAGCCCGGCTATGAGCTTCTCGATCAAGGTGATTTTGATCAAGCCCTTGAAACATTTGAACAACTCAAAACGGATAATCCGGAATCTGAACTAGTCGACTACAGTATCGCTTCCGTGTTTTACAAAAAGGCTTTAGCATTAAAAGAGGACTCTGCTGGATCAGATCAAATTGATCAAAGCACAGGGGCTGCAGGTATCAATACACAGCAATCTGCTGTGATAGGTGAATTTTCTGCTGCAAAGAAAAAATTTGAGGCGATTAATACATCGAATAGTGAATTTCTCCGCGAACACGCACCGCTCAATGCGGCCAATTGTGCTTCACAAATCGCCAAAACATATCATCCTGAGCATCAATACAAAGAACGTGTCAGTGCTTTATCCAAAGCATTAAGCGAATACGATGCCTACCTTGGTCAATTTCCTAAGCAGGATGTGGCCCAGCGCAATCGGGATCATGTGAGCTATCTCCTCAAGCAACTCTTGCGTAATCCTCCCAAAGAAGAAGAGCAGCAAGAAGGCGATGACTCTGAAGAAAATGATGAGCAGCAAGACCAGGAACAAGAAGATTCTGACAATAAAGAAGATGAATCAAATGAAAATGAGGATGAGCAAGAAGGCGAATCATCTCAAGATGCAGATCAAGAAGAAAATGAAGGGGAAGATGAATCTGAGCAATCGTCAGGTTCCGATGAAAATCAATCCGATTCCTCCGAGCCTCAGGAAGGCGAAAATGGTAAATCCCCTGAAGAGCAAAACATGGAAGCCATTTTGGAAAGCCTGGAAGCTAAAAATCAGGAAGAACAGAAAAATTTGCGTAGAAGTAAAAATGCTCCCCGTGTAAAGGGAGGGAAATGGTGGTAATTTATAGATACATAGCTTTGTGTCTATGCATTCTGACATGGTCAGGATGGTCTGCAGCGCAAAATACACCTAGGATTGAGGCATCTGTAGAGTCTACAGAAGTTCATGTCTTTAAACCGTTTTTGCTTAATCTGTATTATCAAGGTCCAGGTCCTGTTGAATATCAATTCCCCCCCAATGTTGGATTTAAAATCAATCCCAACCCTAGAGGCCGAAGTGAACGTACATCCATAATAAATGGTATGCGAAGCTTAAAAGCTGAATATGCCTTAGTCGTGGAAGTGGCAAAAGCGGGTGAAGTGACTATTCCACCCATCAAAGCTATTGTAGCCGGACAAACCTTCAGCACTGAGCCCATAACGCTTACTGTAAAAAATGATGATCCAGCGTTTATATATCCTATTCATGTTCGAGTGAGGAATATGATAGTAAAAAAAGGTGAATGGTTTTGGGTATATATAGATTCGCCTTGGTTGGATAAACCTTTACCCAATCAGCTCCCTGCAATTACGGGACTAGAAAATGCCCCAGGACTTCCTCCAGATGATGGACAATCAAGTTATGTTCCTTCACGATCGCGTACCCAAACACGTGGGTATCGTGTGCGTGCTACCCAATCAGGCACAATTACTATACCGTCCATGACATTTCAGCTTCATCAGCAAAGCGTGAATTCAAATCCTTTAGAGTTGAAAGTGCTTGATCGTCCTTCTACTACGACAGAAGATATTAAAGGAAACAGCGGATTACCATTCGTGCGAATGGATGTTGATACACGTGATATTTATTTAGGCGAACCTGTTTTGATGACCTTGCAGCTTTGGGTGCCGAAACAAAGTCCTTTCGACTTGTCGGCCCGAAATCGTTCCACGACTTCAATGTCATCCACGGAAGGATTTTATGCATCCGATGTGCAAAATGATGTGTTTGAAGCCCATCTCGGTACGCAAGCATATCATGTCAATGAACAGCGTAAACTCCTTTACCCTACTAAAACGGGTGAGCTTACTATAGATGCGTATCGATACGAAGGTGATATTGTAAACCGTGGGCGCAGGAATGAGTATCTTGTTGAATACGGTCCTTACAAAGTAAATGTAAAACATCTTCCACCTGCACCGAACAGTTATACGGGAGCCATTGGGCAATTCAATGTTGAAGTTGATCTGTCCTCAACGAAATTGAAAGAAGGTGTACCTACAGAATTGATTTTTGTTGTAAGCGGCCAAGGCAATGCCGATGCTATAGCATCGCCTAAATTTCCGGAACTCTCATGGGCGCATGTTGCTGAAGTTAAACGTGAGCAAAAAGACGTTAAGTTGTTTGGGCAAGTAATTCCTGCAATTGAGAAAAAGTTTCGCTACACCATTACGCCTACGCGTGCTGGCAGCCATGAAATCCCTGCGATTCAATACGCATCTTTTGACCCACACCAAGGCAAATATATCGAGGATACATTTGGGCCATTCAATTTAACTGTTTCTGCAGGGGAGGAGGATTCTGTATCCATGGTTGTAGAAGATTCATCAATAGACATTTTCCAGAGAACACCTTTAATAGGCACATCAATTCATCCACTTATGACAATGCAGGGTTCATTACACCGTGATCAAACACGAAAACTATGGTTGTATTTAGTTCTTATTTTACCCATTCTGCTTTATTTAATTGCGGTACACTATTTAAATAGGCACGCTCGATTGGTAAATGATACGAGTTTCGCTCGTGCTCAAGGTGCGTATGAAAAGGGTAAAAACCGTCTCAAAGCAGTCCATTCTTCCTCTGAACCTAGTGAGGAATTGTACCGAACAATGATTGATTACCTTGGCGATATATTTAATATCAACGAACAAGGCCTAACTTTCAAAGATGTTGAAGATCTGTTGGAGGTCAAGCAAATCGACTCTGAAAATGCAACCACGATTACGCGCATACTAAAATCGTGTGAGCGATCACGATATGCTGCACAAAAATTAACTGATGACGAAGTTGGGGCTCTGGTCCAAGCGGTAAAAAATGTAATGCATGCGCTCGAGATTCGGGGTAAGCAGAATCGAGGTGGAAAATGACTATATTCTTAACCATGCTCATCGGCGCTACATCGTTTTCCGATTCCTTTGAACTTGGTAAACAAGCTTATGAAAATAATCAATATTTCCAAGCCATCGAACAGTACGAATCATTGGTCTACAATCGAATCTATGAACCTGAAGTGTTTTATAACCTTGCCAATGCATATTATCAACAAGGCGATTATGCTTTAGCGATGGTCAATTTTGAGCGTGCTTATTTTCTTAATCCAAGGCTCAAAATTGTCCAAGAAAATATCGAACAAACCCGTATGCAAACCAAGCAGCAGCTTGTAAGGCCGACATCTACAGGTATTGAAAGCGAATTTTACTTTTGGCATCATAAGATTTCCGCGAAAACCATTTTGCGTATTGCGATTTTCTCCTGGCTCTTATTTTGGTTTGGCCTTATTCTCTTGAAAAAGGCCCCTCGAAAAGGTCTCAAAGCTCTTATCGGAGTCAGTGGGTTCGTTGCTTTTATATTTTTCGGCTCATGGTACCTTAAAACCAACCCGATGGAACTCGCAGTTGCTCAGGGGGATGATATACCTGTGCTTATCGGTACAAAAGAGACCGATACCATTCGATTTGAATTATATTCGGGCGATCGCGTCCATATTGATGCCTACAGGGGCGAGCAAGTTCGTATAACCACAGCAACAGGCAATCGTGGTTGGGTAGACCAGAAATACCTGGTAACCGTCTGGCCTCCTGAACGCACTACAGGAATGTAGCGATTTATAGCCAATAAGTGTACTATAGAGAATCGTTTTTTGAAATTATTGACATAAAAATCAGTCATTGGTGAATTAATAAAGCAGAAAGAATAGCGGCGGAATTATTCTAGCTGCTTAATGTTATAGAACTGAAGCAGTATACGGAGGAAAAAAATGAAGTATGTATGCCGTTTAATGATGGTAGTTGTTCTATTTATCAGAGCAGGTAGCTTAGATGTGCAAGCGCAAAGCCCTCTCTTGCAACAGTTTGAAGACGAATTTGTTGCACTTAGTGACTCAATTAGCCCCAGTGTGGTTGAAATATCCGTTAAAAGCTCCAAACGTCCTAGTCGTGATGGGCGAATGGAAGAGATGTTTAAATTTTTTGGCATCCCTGAGTCCGAAGGCCAGCCTGATGAGGAGGGCGATAAATTCCCAGTACCACGCCCCGCTGCCATGGGAACAGGGTTTTTCTTTGATGCAAATGGCTATATTGTTACGAATAATCATGTGGTAGATGGAGCTGAAGAAATTACTATACTGATGAACGACGGTGCAGAGGTTCCCGCTGAAATCGTTGGGCAAGACCCTAGTGCCGATTTAGCCGTTATCAAAGTAGACCCTCAAAATCTAAAGATTACCCCAGTAAAACTAGGTGACTCTGATAATCTCAAAGTAGGCCAATTTGCAATAGCTATTGGTAGTGCGCGCGGGCAAACCGGCTCAGTATCTTACGGCCATATTAGCGGGCTTGGGCGTGAAAACTTACAACTCCCCGATCCAGAACTGCGATTTCAGAACTTTATACAAACCGATGCGGCCATTAACTTAGGCAACAGCGGTGGCCCCTTATGCAACATTAAAGGTGAAGTAATCGGTGTTAATGTTGCGATTGTATATGATGCAAACTCCATTGGGTTTGCTATCCCCATTAATCGAGTTACAAACATTGCCCCACAATTAATTGCCGATGGTGGTGTTACCCGCGGATGGTTGGGTGTGAGTATCGTTGATATTGAAGGTGCAGCTCAAATTGAAAAAGTTTCTGTAGAGGACTTTATCGAAGGAAACCGCTTAGAAGACAGCCAAGGCGCTTATGTTAGCGAAGTTACTGAAGGCGGCCCATCAGCTAAAGCCGGCATTATTTCCGAAGATGTCATTCGTAAAGTCAATGAAGAGGCTATAGCTAACCCAACCGAACTAATCAATTATGTTACTGATTTAAAGCCAGAAACTGTAGCCAAAGTGGAAGTGTGGCGCGAAGGGAAATCGGTATTACTCGATTTGACCGTAGGGAAATTTCCAGGACAAGCAGCAGCTCGATATGGTCGAGATTACTTAGGCATGTACTTTGATAAAATGGATCTCAAAAAAGATATTCTTGAGCGGCTTGAACTCGAAGTGCAGCCATCGGATTTCTTTGTTACGAATCTGGAGAAAGGTAGTCCTGCCGAAGAAGCTGGTATTACGCCACGTGATATTATTATCGAAGTAGGGCATAAAGAGGTGGCTTCAAAAGCTGAGTTCTTGGAGGCACTTAAGGAAACCGCAGTACCCGGTAAAACACTGCTACTGCGTGTTATGCAATTAGACGAGGAACCTCGAAAAGTCTACGTAAAAGTTCCTGAAGACTTTGTTCTCGAATAGAACAAATAATAGTAATTAAATTAAAAAGGCAGGATTCTACACAGTAGAATCCTGCCTTTTTAATGTTGTGCTAACCCAGAATCCAGGAAACGGTCTTTGCTTTCCTGGATGGTTAAGGATTTAAAAAATCTACTAACGTTTTTCTGGGAAATAATGCGCTTCAATCAGTAGACACATCGTATGCCACAAGGCAATGTGGCCTTCTTGAACCAAGGCTGTAGACGCGCCAGGGGTGCGAATCGCAATATCTGCATGCATAGCTAACTTTCCGCCATTGGGACCTGTAAACGACGCTGTGGTGCATCCAACGGCTTTACCTGTTGAATGTGTCATTATGCAATTGGGGGCATTTCCGGAAGTTGATATACCTATCACTACATCGCCTGTCTTAGCCAATGCAAATAATTCCTGTGCAAAGGCAATATCGCGTAATGGCGAATCGTTTTCTACAGCTGTCTTCAATGCGCCGCTTACTCCTAAGGGGATTGCGGCTAAACCTGTTTCAAGGTTTTCTGCTAATTCGTCGCCCCAAGGTAAGCCTTCAAGGCCGTTTTTTACTTCATTCGATACTGTACGAACACGCTCAAAACTTTTACACAACTCACCAGAGATATGGATTGAGTCAGCATGACTACCGCCATTACCGCAAATAAATAATGTTCCGTTGTTGTCATACAATTGTACTAAGCGATCATGCAGACTCAGTAGATCAGGGATGCATTCGTTTAAATCCGGACGTCGTTGTTTTAAACCATCCAATATTTCTTGTTCTAGAGCCGATAATTCAATCATAAGGGGTTACTTAGAGCCTTCCAGGAAGTTTAGCAGTGTCAATAAAAAATCACGGTTATCTGCGGATAAATAACGTAAGGTACCGCCCATTCGTGAAAAAGTTTTGTTGTATCGCATATAATAATCTGGATTATCTTCAGGGGGTTCGCCCTGTGTCCAATCCCAATGGGACTTTGCCAAGTCTACGATTACCATTAATTGATCATCAATGTCTCTGCCATGTTGTTGCGCTACATTACGTGTCATCGATAATGATTTTTCAAATACCATTGGCGACATTACCGCTGAACCAATAGATACATATGCGCCACCATTTAAGTTAGATACGCTATGTGCAAATTGCAAGAAATCACGTTCAGCTGTACGACCCACCGCAGAGCCCGTATTTAATGGGTGCACATAATGTATGTCATGGCCGAACATAGGGTGGCTGGTAAATGGAATGCCTAAGCGATAAGCGACAGCTTGCAAGCCATACTCCTTGTATGGATGAGGTATCTCCATCACCCCTGATGGAATATCAAATGTATTAAGTGCATTCAGTAAATCCGACGCTGCTCCCGCGTGTTCTGATTCTGGGGATATTGCAGTTTGTAGCTCCTCACGCGATGGAACATCCAGTTGTTCATTCTCCACCATCGCACCAATTGACTCACCATACCCTAAGCCACGATAGGCACCAACTAATAAAGCTAAATTGAGATAATAGCCTGTTTCTTCCCAAGTCCCGAAAGAACCGGTCTTCATATTTTCTCTCACTTCTTCACTGCTCTTACCTTGAAATGCGAATTCCCAATCGTGAATTATTCCTGCGCCGTTTGTGGCAATATGAGTGAACCAGCCAGTCTCCAATAACTTAATAATCACTGGTGCAAGGCCATTTTTAATCGTATGAGCGCCGAAGACCAGCATCCGAGATTTGCCTTTTTCACGCGAAATGCGTAACCGTTCGCTCAATTCACCTACAATTTCCTGTGCCATGGGTGACATATCGTCTATAGCATCTGTGGGTTTTACGTGAGTGGGCTCTATTTCCACCTTATTATGACGTTCAGATAAGGGTTTTAGTTTAACTTTTTTACGGTCAAATTGTTCAAAAGGCATAGGTTAAGTGTGCTTTCCGGGTTGTGATTTATAGATCATAAAGCTTTTATACCACCCCCTGCAACTTAGTTTTATTATTAGAGAAAAGGGGGTAAGTCTATATAGTGTAGATGTTTAATGACTTATAGATATATCGTAATGTAACGATATACAATAGTGTTATGAAAATAGTCAATCAAAATCTATTATCCATCGATGCTATGGCTATGGCAGCCGAATGTTTAAAAACCCTTGCCCATCCTAACAGGTTACGGATGGTCCAGATGTTATTTGAAAGTGAATACAGTGTTGGCGAATTGGCCAAGGCTCGTGGAATCGCTACTCACATGGCATCAGAACATCTCGGAAAAATGAAAGATCGTGGCTTACTCGCTGTCGAACGGCATGGCCGTAAAGTGTATTACTCTGTTGCCGAGACTTGACTCGCTAGCATTATGGGATGCATAGAAAAACGATTTGGTGAATAAGAAATTTAGTAGATAAGGAAGCAAAAAGTGAACATTCAACCGATTGACGCCCTCAAAGCTGAAGAAACCCTCGATATTCTCACGCTCATCGATGTACGAACTGTGGCTGAATACACTACTATGCACGCAGAAGGCGCGATCAACATTCCACTCGATGTATTCAGTGATGAAAAACTAACTCCGTATAGAGGCGAGGGGCCAATTGGCTTACTTTGTCAGGGAGGCTTCCGTGCTAAAACAGCCTGTCAAAAACTTAAAGACCCCACGAATGTACTGATTGTGGAAGGGGGGATCCAAGCGTGGGAGGCGGCAGCGCTCCCTGTAGTCCATGGTAAAGCCACGATTTCTTTAGAGCGTCAGGTACGCATTATCGCTGGACTACTTGTTTTTTTGGGTGTGTGCCTTGGATCTTTTGTACATCCAGCGGGATTATTTATAGCTGGATTTGTTGGAGTAGGACTTACCTTTGCAGGGATAACTGATACATGTGCTATGGCCATCCTATTAGCAAAATGTCCTTGGAATCAAACCTGATGCATTTATTTTTTCTTCGGCTTTGATTTAGTTTTTGACTTAGCCTTGTGCTTACGTTTAGTTTTTACATGGCGACGTGTTTTTGCTGGTATGTAATTGCGTAATTCATGCAGATTGCCATAACACAGCAGCATGTCATCGCGTTTCATAATTTCGTCGCCGCGAGGATTTGGGACAGCAGAGTTTCCGCGTGTTTTCCTCATCACGTATACGCCACGTTCGGTTAAATCAGTTTCACGTAGTGCCTTTTTCTCTAGAGCAGGCATCTTATGTGCCTTAAACTCTGCGATTCTATACCCACCTGTTAAGCGTAGGCGATGTTTTAGATCTACATTCGGAAATTTCACACATTGTTCAATGTCAGCGATGAGCTCCGAAGCAATATCGATTCCTATAGCTTTCGCTATGCCTTCTAAACCAGAGGAGGAGTTAACTACCAATACTTGTGGACCTTCGTTTGATTCGAACATATCAACACCCGCTACACGCAGGTCCAATATCTGTACTGCGCGAATTGCTGTATGCTCAAACTCTTCACTTAACTCAACCATTTTTGTGGAACCGCCTCGATGAATAATGCTGCTAAATTCACCAGGAGCTTCTTTACATCGCATGGCCCCTACGACTTTACCGCGCACAACAAAGGCCAGCACATCATTACTATTACTTTCTTTTACAAACTTCTGTATGAGCATATTTTGTTTTGAACTTTGCAATTTTTGTACAACCGCACCGTCCATTTTACTTCATCGGTCTGAACTTTCACTCGCTCCAATTCAGGCTTTTGTTTGGCAATCACATAAAATTCAACTTGCCCATCAGGTAATTTTTGTAAGCCCTCAACATGCAATTAACTGGTATGGGCAACTGTATCGGTTTTTGCCAATAAGTCGTCAATTCCCCAGTCCGGTAATGCTACACGTGCGGATCGACCAATGATAGTATTTTGTTTTGCTTCCATAGATACTTAAGTCCCATCTCAATATAAGTTAACAGTAAGCTGCTATCTCAGCATAAAAGGGATAGTCAGGAAGAGAGTAGCATTCGATTTGATTACCCTTAGAAAAGTCAAAAAACCAGAAAAACGCGTATTTTTCAGGAATTCTTACTTGAGAAAAACCTTCGTTGAATGATAGTGTTTCATTGCTGCGGAGGGTACTATGTCAGAACAATTATTAGAAGAACGTGTGGGTAAACGCCTGCGTGCATTAGGCGCGACGATTGCAACTGCTGAGTCATGCTGCGGTGGGCTAATATCCCATAGAATCACTAATGTTAGTGGTTCATCCGATTATTTTTCCGGAGGAATTGTGTCCTACAGTAACGACTCCAAATTAAAAATGCTCGATGTCGAAAAGACTTCTCTCGAAAAATATGGTGCCGTCAGCGATATTGTTGCAATAGAGATGGCTCAAGGGGCTCGTCGCGCATTTCTTGCCGATTATGCAGTATCCGTGACAGGAATTGCTGGGCCTACCGGTGGTAGCGATGATAAGCCAGTTGGACTAGTCTATGTGGGGGTAGCATCCCCTTCCGGTATTCGTGTGGAACGTTGTGTCTTCGAAGGCGATCGCGATCAGGTAAAACTACAAACGGCAGATAAAGCCCTCAGCCTTCTATTGGAGGTCGCTGAATGAGCCAAGCCGGTTTTGCACATTTACATTGCCACACGGAGTACAGCGTGCTCGACGGTGCTTGTAAAATTAAAGAAATTCTACAAAAGTGTCGTGACTTTAATATGGATTCCTGCGCCATAACAGACCACGGTGTTTTATTTGGTGCCGTGGAATTTTATGAGATGGCTAAAAGTATGGGCATCAAGCCGATTGTTGGCTGTGAACTCTATTTAGCGCCCGAGAGTCGATTCGATAAAGTTAATAAACCCGGAAAAAAGAACAACTACCACTTTCTTACCCTCTGTGAAAATGAAGAAGGCTATCACAATCTTTGCCGGCTAAGTTCTGCGGGATTTCTTGAGGGCTTTTACTATAAGCCCCGGGTTGATCTTGAACTTCTCGCGAAACACAGTGCGGGTCTTATTGCCACGACTTCCTGCCTTGCTGGAGAAGTCCCGCAATGGTTAATGAATGACGAAGTGGATAAAGCCCATGAAGCCATGAAAACGTACCTGGATATTTTCGGGAAAGATAATTTTTTGGTTGAGCTCATGGATCACGGTATGGAAGTGCAAAAAAAGGTCAATGAATATCTAGTCGATTTTGCTGAAGACTATGGATTGATGACCATTGCCACCAATGACTGCCACTACGTTAACAAGGAGGATGCTGAAGCGCATGACGCCCTCTTGTGTATTAACACCAATGCGATGGTGGATGACAAAGATCGTTTCCGCTTTCCATCGGACGAAGTCTACTTTAAATCACCTGATGAAATGCGCGAAGTATTTCCTAAGTATCCCGAAGCTATTGCCAATACACAAAAGATTGCAGACCGATGCAATGTGCATATCCCTTTGGGTCAACACCTGATCCCCTCATATGTGACACCAGAGGGAAAGGAAAAACTTCAATACCTCACCGAATTAGTTTTTGGTGGATTGGAGGAACGCTATACCAAGGAAATGAACCAAGAGAACATAGATCGCGCCAACTTTGAGCTTGATGTTATTGATAAGATGGGGTTTGTGGATTATTTCCTAGTGGTATGGGATCTCATTAACTTCGCTCGTCAAGAGGGAATTGCGGTGGGACCGGGACGTGGCTCCGGTGCAGGGAGCATTGTGGCTTATGCGCTTTATATAACCAATATTGACCCCATACGATATAATTTATTGTTCGAGCGATTTTTGAATCCTGAACGCGTTTCCATGCCCGATTTCGACATCGATTTCTGCTATTTGCGCCGTGAGGAGATGATCCAATACTCCTACGACAAGTATGGAGACGGTAACGTCAGTCAGATTATCACCTTCGGTCGGATGCTGGCGAAAAACGTAATTCGTAACGTTGGACGTGTGCTGGCAATGCCCTATGCGGAAGTGGATCGCATTGCGAAATTGATTCCGGATGAATTGAAAATTACTTTAGAAAAAGCCTATGAGGTGGAAGAAGAGCTCAAGGAACTCGTTGATAACGATCCTCAAGTCGGACGCTTGTGGCGTTTGGCTCTCCGTTTGGAAGGTACTATTTCGAACTGCGGTACCCACGCGGCAGGAGTGGTGATCTGCGATAAACCCCTTACCGACTTCGTTGCCCTCTACCAAGCCAAAGGCACTGAAGCTATCTCCACTCAAGTTGAAATGCGCTATGTCGAAGAAGTGGGTCTTCTCAAAATGGATTTCCTCGGCCTACGTACCTTAACCGTGGTGCACGAGACGGTCCGCCTCATCAAAGAATCCACTGGCGTATTTATTGATATAGATAATATTGAATGCGACGACGAAAAAGCCTATAATCTGCTACGCTCCGGTAAAACCACTGGGGTTTTCCAGTTGGAAAGTCCAGGTATGCGCGACCTTGCAAAGCGCATAGGCCTGCAAAGTCTAGAAGAAATTTGCGCACTCGTGGCCCTTTACCGACCCGGTCCAATGCAATTCATCGACACCTATATCGAAGGTAAATACGCACCTGAAACCATCGAATACGAACACGAACTCCTCATTCCCATTCTAGGTGAGACTTATGGCATCGCTGTTTATCAAGAACAAGTGATGCAGATCGTGCAAGCGGTCGCCGGATTCTCCCTGGGACAAGCTGACATTCTCCGTCGTGCGATGGGAAAGAAAAAAGTTGAGTTGATGGCGGAGCAACGCACGAAATTTATCGACGGCTGCGCGAAAGCACAAGGGATCGGAGAAGAAATCGCCGGCTCTCTTTTCGATAAGATCGAAACCTTTGCCGGATATGGCTTTAATAAATCACACAGCGTGGCCTATGCCTTTGTGGCCTATCAAACGGCCTTTCTTAAGGCCAATTATTCCTCGGAATTTATGGCTGCCCTGCTTACTAGTGAATCAGGCAACATGGACAAAGTCGCCATATACGTGGATGAATGTCAGCGCATGGATATTGAAGTTTTACCCCCAGACATCAATAAAAGCATGAAGTACTTTGCTGTGAAAGATGGTAAGATTAATTTCGGACTATCCGCCATTAAGAACGTCGGTGAAAAACCTATCGATGAAATCGTCCGCGAACGCACGAAAAACGGACCTTTTAAAGACATACATGATTTCTGTTCACGCTTGGCCTCCCGCCAAGTCAATCGCCGCCTCATCGAAAGTCTCAATAAAGCTGGAGCCTTTTTAAATACCGACTGGAACCGTGCTCAAGTCGACGCTGTTCTTGAGCAAGCACTCAATGAAGCTCAAATCGCTATGAAAGATCGTGAGGCCGGACAATCTTCATTACTCGATCTCATGGGAGGGGGAAGCGAAGAGGAAACTGTGTCATCGTACAATGAAAAGCCCAATATTCAGGAATATGAAGAAGCCGATGTCCTCCAAAATGAGAAAGAAATGCTTGGTCTCTATATCAGTAGTCATCCTCTTAAAAAATATCGTGACATTCTTAAACGATACGTGACACCGGGCCTTGTGGAACTTGCTGAATTCCAAGATGGCCGTATTGTAAATGTGGGAGGGCTTCTGTCTCAAGTAAGATTTCATATCACAGCCAAAGGTAAAAAGATGGCTTTTATTACCGTAGACATGATTGAGGGCCCTGTAGAACTCACCGTCTTTACCAATACCTATGAAGAAAATTACGAAATGCTCGAGGTCGATCAAGCCTGCATGATTTTGGCCCATGTCAACTATCGTAACAATGAAGCGGGTTTAGTAGCCGATGCATTCTTCCCTATTGAGAGTGCCGAACGTAGACTTACTCGTGCAGTTCATGTTCGAGTACCTAAAAATGAATTTACCGATCAGCGTATTGATGAGCTGGCGCAAGTTATGGGTGATACCTCTGGTAAATGTAATCTTTTCTTGCATTATGGTGATGAAGGCGACAGCAGCGAAGTGACTGTTCATGCCACCAGTTCATGCTTGGTCAATCCGACTCCACAACTTAAGGCTAAAGTAGAAAACCTTCTTGGAGATGGAAGCTACTGGTGTTCAGCGGGATTTGGATTACCTAGCCACAACAATGACTCAGAAGAGCGTATCAAAATTGAGCCTAAGCCGTGGGAACGCAAAAAAGCATAACCCAGTACCTAAGTGCTTTTATAGTAGTTAGCTCCAGTGATCATTTCGTTTGAAAATATGTGAATATGTTATACTTAGTGCATGAATTCAGACAATGAGTCACATACTGAAACCACCAAAGAACTCCGTCGCCAAGTGCATGAATCCCGCTCGACTGTAGTTAAGGGCCTGCTGATTCTTTTTGGTTCCATCTGTGTTGGGCTCGGTATACTGGGAATCCTTTTGCCTGTCTTGCCCACGACTCCATTTTTGCTACTCGCGGCCATTTGTTATTCTCACAGTTCCGAGCGCTTTTACATTTGCTTACTAAGTAATCGTTTCTTTGGTACATATATTCGCGACTGGCGAGAAAATCGTGGTATTAGTATGCCAGTAAAACTATGGGTGATTTTTGTACTTGCCGTCACCATGGGCATCAGTGTTGTATTTTTCATTCCAATCCTGGCTGTTAAAATATTGTGTACAATTTCCGGTATCATCATCTCCGCGTACATATTGAGCCTACCCACTAAATCCAATGAACTCATCGAGGATAGTGTGGAGTAGGTGGTATGAATTCTACAAAATCCATTAGTGTCTGTGTAGTGATTTGTATGTTTGTGTTGAGTGTAGCTTCACACGCACAAGTGGGTCTTAGAGGATCTTCTTTTGTCGATGAACGCGGCGTCACTACCCTTACTAATCGCCCCGAATTTTACCAGGGAGAAGGGGGCTATCTAGAAATAGCGCTTGATTATGAACCGATTTAAATCGTTTAAAAATGCGCATTTACCCGCAATGGCCGTATCGAAACCAATGGTGATTATCGTGAGCTGATCCGCCACTACGCGAATAAATATAAGCTAGATAAATATCTTGTGCAAGCAGTAATCAAAGCCGGTGCTCAAGGCCTCATGCAACTTATGCCAGCCACTGCTGCTGAGATGTCCATTCGCAACCCCTTTGACCCCGGGCAAAATATCGCTGGTGGTACCCAGTATCTAAATCGATTAATGAAATTATTTGATAACGATCTCGATCTTATTTTTGCAGGATATAATGCCGGCACCGGAAACGTAAAAAAATATGGTGGTATTCCACCTTTCAAAGAAACGTAAAACTACGTTAAAAAAGTTAAGCACTACATGAACCAGTTTTCAGGTGGGCGGGCCACTGTTACTATCAATCACAGTACTCCACAAAAAGACACCACATTTAAATTGCCAAAGAAGTCCCATTCGTTGTGCACATGAAGAATGGAACCAGTCAAGCTACTGAAACGGTGATTGAAAAAGGGGAGAAGTATATTCTGACTTATCAAACGCGCAGTTATTCCATACGCAAAACACTGGTAGCCCGAATAGAAAAATTATCCTGACTAGGAATGGCGAATCAGTACGAATTCTGCAATACTCTTCATTGTGTCGCGGTAATGACTTTCGGGTAATTTTTCCAAAGCAGCCAAACTCGAATCAATATAGCTTTGGCATAAATTGACCACTTTTTCCTGAGCGCCTGTAGATTGCATTTGAGAAGCCACCCAATCGCATTCTTCTTTCGGTAGTGACTCACCAACCAATGATTCTAGATGAGTACGATCTACATCGTTAATTACTTCTTTCATATAAATCAGTGGTAATGTCATCTTGCCTTCTGTAATGTCTCCACACGAGGGCTTACCTAAAGTTTCTTCGTCTTCAGTCAAATCAATTACATCATCTATCAACTGAAACGCAGTCCCCATGCCCATGCCATAATCATGCATGGCCTGACGATACTGAGTATCAATCAAAAGTGTGGGGGTACAGCATGTCACCGCAAACAAGCTCGCAGTCTTTTTCTCGGACAAGCGTATACAGTCTTCAGCGACCAGCTCACCCTGCTTACGGCCAAAGTTTATTAACTCACCTTCAGCCATTTGGTGGATGGAGTCCAAAGCACTTGATATTACCGCACATGAATCATATTTGGTTAAGATGTCTAATGAGCGTGCTACCAAATAGTCCCCACCTAATACTGCAGTGTGGTTGTCCCATAATCGATTCAGGGAAGTTTCGCCTCGACGTAAGTCTGCACTATCCACAACATCGTCATGCGCAAGGGCCGCTAAATGCAACAGTTCCATTCCGGCAGCCATCTCTGTGTAATGGTCCAGGTTCTCATCCCCACAAGCCCCGGCTGACAAAAAGCACAAGGCCGGACGCATCAATTTCCCGCCTAGGCGTGGGGGAGTTGTATCCGGTCCATAAACCAATTGAAAGGCATCGGTCCACTCCTTGCCTACGCACGCACGTACGCGATCAAGTTGCGGTTCAATGTGTTTATACAGTGATTTTAGGGATAAAGTTGTAGACATAAGCCGTATCATAGCACATTATGGTTTTGCGGGGAAAGCTACGGTTTACTCGCCAGCAACGATCGGGCTTACTGTAGTCCCATCACCCTTCAAATACTCATCAAAAAAGGCCGATATCATAGTTTTAAAATGCTTATTCACTGGACGTGATAAATCCATTGTGTGTGGCCACCCATCAATACGGTCATACCAATAGGGGATTCCAAGCTTCTCCAATTCAGCCGCTAATGTGTCTGCCTGAGTGATAGGCACCAAGTCGTCTAGTGTCCCATGCAATATCATTGTAGGTGGGTCTTTTTCATCTAAATGGAAATACGGAGAGACTTCCTGATATAAATATTCGGCTTCTTCATAAGTCTTTCCAATAAACGACGTAGTTAGATCATGACTGCGACCATGCTCAGTTGTAAAATCTACAGGCCCATATATATTCACCACGCATTTCACATGGCTGCTTGCGTCTGGCCAGCCGCCATCGCCCTCTAGACGATGTACATCGGATGAATAACCAATCATCATTGCTAAATGACCACCTGCTGAACCGCCTATTACTCCAATACGCTCAGAGTCAATATTCAGCTCCTCTGCATGCGAACGCACATAACGCACGGCGCATTTCACATCATGCACCGCTGCAGGGTACTTTGCTTCTTTACTTAAGCGATAGCCAATACTCGCAACCACATATCCTTGTTCGGCAAAGTGTCTAGTATAAAAACGGTAATCACCTTTATCACCACTGCGCCATCCACCGCCATGAATAAATAAAATCATTGGCGCCGGGGCACTGAGGTTTTTGGGAGTATACAAATCCAGAACCAATACACGATCGCCTACACGTCCGTATTCGACATCATATTGCTCTTCAACACCTTCAGACGCATCTCCGCCCTCAAGCTCTTCTTCATCCATGATGTCCAGGCGACCCATGGCATAATTCAAATACAAAGAATTTAAGGTTCCATAGCCCTTAGGTGGATCCGGTAAGTGTTCTGGTTTGCGGACTAAATCTGGACGCGATTCTGGCGCGGGGTTATCTATGAAATACCACCACCCAAATATTCCCAAAGCAATCAGGGCGATAACACCAACAATACGTAAGAAAATCTTCATATCAAATTATCCTTTTTTTCTAAAATAAATTAAGGTGCTGCAATAAACCCGTGATAACGTCCTAGCCAATACGGAAGCATATAATGCACACCCGCACCTTCCATTCGCCCATCACCGCCTGTATTTGCAGCATAGGGGTCCATGTTCCAGCGTTCAAAGTCACGCTCATCTGCAGGTAAGACTTCACGCAACAGCACATTCTTCGAAACATTCAAGTCTTTTTGAATGATCACATCGGTACGATGGCTATTTTCCATCCCCCAATTCCGACGATCCTGAGGTATCTCACGTAAAGTTTGTATCGCCCCCAAGACATCGGCATCATCGGGATCTACACTCGCATATACCATCGCTAACAAACTATTGCGCTCCGGTAAATCGATAAATGCATTTCGACGCAACGAACGGTGCATCGCATCATGCACATAAGGGTCCTTTTCAATATGTAAAATGGGGTAGAAGGCTAAAGCTGCCATCTGGTCATCAGAATGATTTAATTCATCCGGGAACACTTTTTTCTGCAACAATGAATTGCTTAAATACCCATGATCTTTAATGAGTTTCTTATAGGTTCTTTCATACTTGTTGTCGCCCGTTATATAATGTGCCGTTTTTACGAAAGATAAGATCATCATTGAGTAGATTCCACTCTCCAAGTGGCGAACAGGGTCCTCATTCAACAGCTCAGGATTAAACCAGCCCCACTTAGTGCGCTCACCATCCCAATCGATAATCTGATAATTGTTCTCAATCATATAATCAGTGATTTTACGCGCTTGCGCGTGCACACGTTTCTTCATTGCGGGATCATGTTTGGCGATATGATCATAAAACATATACAAAGCAAAATAATGTCCATCCATTTGATCACTCGACACATCGTCACGCCATATGTACTTACCGTCTTCGGTTTTAAGCCAATTGGGTTGATGCTTCAAGGGCTCGGTATAAGGGTCATTTATTGGTGCCCAACAACGTGCTACTAAGCCTTCAACTCCGGTTACGTTCTGAAGCATATAAATCGCTTCCATAGCTTCAATCGCATAGTGTTTATAGCGCTCTTCGCCCGTAGTTGTATATGCCATGCACATTGATGCAATAAAGTATGACGTCCATAAAGCATCACTTGCTTGTGGAGCATGTTTCCATTCTTTCATCGCATAAGCATGAGTATACAAGGCAGGTGAAGGCATCCCTTGGCGTTTATGACGCTCATGGTAGCGTTGGAGAAGATACTCGGCTTTTCCACCCATGGTGCGTGTGACTTCTTTAATTATTGACCAGCCGCCTTTCACCTGAGCATGTACTACGGAATCGTCATCACCCATAACTACTGATAATACATGGTCATCGGCTAAGTAACGTTTACCCGCTCTATAAAACCATTGGCGACCATCTGCATATGGAAGATACTGAATCAATCCACGTGTACTTCCCAACCAAATTCGATCTTGTTTATCAATCGTAATACAGGTTAGATTTTCCCAAGGTAAGCCCTCACGCCCACGAATCAACGTCCATTCACCTTCCTTGTTACGTGAACTTAGTCCTGCAGGTGTTGTCACCCATAAAGTATCCTTTGAATCTACTGCCAAACCGGTAATCACATTCGACAGGGGGCCGTCTACACCATAGCTAGCATGTTCTTCAAACGGAATAAAAGTAACATCTTTGGTGAAATACAAGCCCTTCGCTGTGCCTTGCCAGGTCAATCCACCTTGATACACTTTATAGGTCGTCGTGGCCTCGTCCCCAATTTTTCCTGCAGGAATCAGTACTTGCACTTCACTCGGAATGAAATCCATCCGTAAATGTTCCATAAATGGCGTATCAGCAATCGGAAAAGCCGGGGGAGGCGTCTTCGGGGTGCTCTTATGTTCAGCTGAGCTTAACGGTGGGGCCACAATGTCCAACAATGGTGGATTTTTAAATAATGATGAGTCCTGAGCCCAGGTGCCTGGAGCCACACATAACATAACAACAAAAAAAGTAGATATACGCACGAAATTCACCTCTCAAAAGGGTTAAAATACAAAAGGGTATGGTAAGCCACGATGGGGGGGAGTTGCAAGGATTACTTCTCCAATTTAAAGCGGTCAAACACACCGGCATTGCGCCCATCCGGCATCACTTCTTTCGCTTTGAAGTCTAGCTTGTTCCCGTCAATTCCCACGGTAATGTAATGATACTTGTAATACTCGCCCTCGTCCGGCTCATTTGAATCCGGAACGGCAGGGTGATCAGGAATATCAATTTTGTCCCATTCATAATATTTGTGATTGTCCAGACTGGCTCCACCGCCACCGGTGATAATATAGGCGGCATTATTGCCTGAACCCGTTTTTTCGTCAAATGGCGCCCTGCAAAAACGATATCCACCCCATTACGTTCCAGAATTGCTACAAGCGAGTTCCGTATGGGCGGTTCACCATTATAAAACTCGCCAGCCCATACCTCTGAATAGGGCGGGGCATGAATAAACACCAATATCCACTTCGCCGTCTTCTGAGCCTTCTCCAGATCGACTTTAATCCATGCCAACTGGGGATCATCGGGCAATATACTCCACTCATTCTCATCCATACTGCTCTGGTCCTCCGTGAAGCGATTTTCATCAATAAACAGGAAATGAGTGTTGCTATAGTCAAAACTGTACCAATACTCTGTGCTATTGGGTTCAATAGTCGGATTCGCCAGATACTCCTCAAAGCCTGGCACCTCGGTCCCGCCATGCAGCCCACCATATTCATGGTTTCCGATCGCCACGTAGCTAGGCCACTTATGTGACCAATGCCGTACCGGAATCAGGTAGTGCTCCGTCCACTCATGCCAGCGTGAGCCTTTACCCACTACATCGCCGACATTCAGCACAAACTCAGCTTTCTCCTTATCCATCTCCAAAGACACTTTTTCGCACATATCCGGGTCCGAGCGATTGTCTCCCCACACGATAAAGGAGAAGGGGCGCTCCGTATCCGGATCCGTATGGAATCTGTACTCACCTCCAGCATAATTTCCTGAACGAACCTGATAATAGTAGGTGGTGTCTGGCTTCAATTTAGGGATAATTGCCTCCTGAATCGCGTTGTCCGCAAAAGGTACATCCATGGTCTTCCAGCGGCGTTTTCCTTGGACCCGATAGTGCACCTTGGACTTCACCGGGGCGCTGCTTTCCCACATCACGGTCACCTGTTCGGAACGTAGATCCTGAAGGTAAGGTTCCAGTAAGAGGATGGGGGCCTGATCCATCAATGCAGGTTTAGTTTTCAATGATTTAAGTAGCGTTTTAGTTGAAACAGGTATGGTTTCTGTTTTGCTCAATGAAGTTTCGAATATATATAATGCAGCGTTCAATGCATCGAGACATTCGGGCTTAGGCAGGTCATGCATCTGTAAAATTCGATTGATACCAATGAATTCTGAGCGGTATTTTTCGATATTCAACTCCGCCACATCCATCTCAGCGAATCGAAATTCGAGGGCATCCAATCCGCCCCCACCCCAATTATTGAGCAGATCAATCGACACGAAAATGGTGTCTCCGGGGGTGTATTTTTTAGGTAGAGAAAAGGCCGCAGTTCTCTCAGGTGAAGGAGCCACTTCGAGTGCCTTACCGTCGGCATACAATTTGCCCTTGTCGTCAAATCGCGCGCGAATATTCAGGTCGCGGCCCAGGGTTGGGACGCCATTAATCTTGTCCGGCACCATAATCGTCCCTCGCCACCAACAAGGCGTATAAGTGCCACGCCAACTAAAACTTTTATCCGTTGATTCCCAGGTGGAGTCATCAAAATCTGGGGCAAAAGCTTCCTTCGGTCCCCGTACCATGACTTTCCATTCACCGCCCGAAGCATCCACTGCAAACTGTGGGAAAGCTGACAATAATCGACTCTGTCGTTCAATAAAAGCCCCATAGCTCCGCGGTACCGCCACAAATCGTGCCTTATTAAACAGCGCAAGGGTATCAGCATTTGTATGAGTCACCGAAATGGTAATTTCTACTGCCCCCTTTGGGGTACTTGAATACGCATCTGACTCCGAACCCCTTGCAGACTTTCCTGAGCCAGTACCCCATTAAAATATACACGCGTTAGACCTATGGTCTCTAATTCCAGCAACACCTCACGATTCGAAAACCGCTCAGGAACCTGAACGGTAGTCATATAAAAGCCCTTCGGGCGCATGCGTTCCAACTACCAAGGTAAATCCACCACGCCAATTATTGTCTTCTCAATCGAAGGAAGGGGAGAGGCCTCATCGCTCACTGCCAAAAACCGCCAACTAGGCAGTGTTTCACTATTTACGGAATTGTATTCCCATGGAATCAATTCATCCGAGTGGCCAATAACTGAAGTTAGCAACAATATGAGAGTTAAGGGTATATAAAATGGGCTCATTTATGAATTCCTGTTAGTACAGATTTGAATTATTTGTTCAAACATTCAATAAAGGTATCTTCAGCCTCGGTATAGATTTTCAGCACTTTCTTTTTCGCTTCCTCCGATGAAAAGTCACCTTTCTCATCAATGGTCTTTCTATCTTCACGTACTTCCTCCAGTAAGGATTCAGCAGCTTCTTCCACAAAAATATCCTCCCCATTCACCTCAATATAGAAGGGACTTGTGTGGGCGAAGAGTGGTTTTCCTTAGTCATTCGTTGCGTTCGAACTACATTTGCGTCCAAGCTTAGCATTATTGTAGGTGCTATTTTTTAGGGGGGAATCAAAGTGGTGCGGGGTGTATTTTGGTAGCTTTAGAGATATTTACCTACATTTGGGCTTCATTGCAACTCGAATATGTTTTGGAAAAGAAAGACCTCTCATGAACTGTTTTCAACACGAAGATCAAGGTGCTCAAGGCGTATGTAAGCATTGTGGGAAAGCCCTTTGCAAAAACTGTATCGATTACACCCAAGGTAAAGTCTATTGTCAATCCCTATCCGAGACGCAAGCTCATGAAGAGACATGGAACACTATATTTGAAGTGGACAAACTTCTGAAGCTTCACAGCCATAAGACCGTTGTCTATATTTTTAGAGGTGCTTTTTAGCCTTGTTCGTAATAGGTGTGCTTGCTATAGCTTTGGTGCTTAATTCTACAGAGTTTTTACAAGGTGCTTTTTTATTGGCTGTATTGTTCTAAGAACAATACAGATCGAGCGAAATTTGGAAAAGCGTATGAGAAAAAACTTGCATTCCATTAAAAAAAGAACCAATTAATGGCAGTTCTTTTTTAGGGGCAATATTGAAGATCAGCCCATCAACCACGTATGATATGCGCTATTGTGGATATTAGAGATCGATTCCAGTCTCCACGCTGTATTTACAGAGCTTAATCCCTTTATACAAATGGAGTTCTCATGAGCGACGCACTAACAGAGTTGTCCCCTGAAAAGGACGCCCAAATCTACCGTATCCGACACTCTCTGGCCCATATCATGGCCCAGGCCGTACTCGAACTGCGCCCGAGCGCACGCATGGCCTTCGGTCCTCCAGTGGAATTTGGCTTCTACTACGACTTCGACTTTGGCGAGGAATCCATTGGCGAACGCGATCTCAAAGAAATCGAGAACCGTATGCGCAAAATCATTAAGCAAAAGCAGCCTTTTGAGAAGGAGTATAAGAATCTTGATGAAGCTGTGGCCTTACTTGAAAAAACTGACCAGTCTTACAAAATTGAATATGCGAAAGAACTCGTGGAATCCGGCCGAGCAGGTGAAGAAGGCTTAAGTTTTTATACCAATGGGACCTTTATCGACATGTGCGAAGGTCCGCACCTGGAAACCACCGGAAAAGTACCCAAAGCTTGTTTCAAACTTGACCGCATTTCGGGATCCTACTGGCGCGGCGATGAAAAAAATACCATGCTCACCCGCATATACGGACTCGCCTTTGAATCCAAAGCGGAACTGAAAGACTACATTGAGCGCCGCAAACTTGCCATGGAACGCGACCACCGTAAACTGGGTGAAGAACTCGATCTTTTCTTTATGGATCAAGAAGTCGGTGTAGGCTTGCCCATGTGGATGCCCAATGGTGCTATCCTGCGCGATGAACTTGAGAAATGGGCCAAAGAAGAAGAGTTTAAAGCCGGCTATAGTCAAGTATCTACACCATCTATCACCAAAGGTGGGCTCTATGAGCGTTCAGGACATTTACCCTACTACGCCGAAGATATGTACCCCCCCATGAAGGTGGATCAAAACGACGAATATTATCTGCGCCCCATGAATTGTCCACATCACCACAAAATTTACTCATCGCGCCTACATAGTTATCGCGACTTGCCTTTACGTTTAGCTGAATACGGCGATACATTCCGTTATGAAAAGCACGGATCACTCGCTGGACTTCTTCGTGTTCGTGCCATGTGCATGAACGATGCGCACATCTATTGCACCCCAGAACAAGTCGAAGATGAATTCCGTCGTATAATTGATATGTACAAACTCTACTATGGTAAACTCCGCATGGGGAATTTCCAAGCGCGCTTATCATTGAGTGATTCCGACTCCGATAAATTTGTCGGCGACCGCGCTGAGTGGGAGCGTACCGAAACCATCGTTCGTGAAGTGCTCACGAATCTCGATGTGGACTTCCAGGAAGAGCGTGGGGAAGCCGCATTTTACGGACCTAAGCTTGACATCCAAGTGAAAAATCTTCTTGGTCGTGAAGAAACCGTGTCCACTTGCCAGCTCGACTTCGTAGTAGCTGAACGCTTCGGTCTTGAGTACATAGATGCCGACGGCGAACGCAAAACACCTTTTATCATTCACCGCGCGCCACTTAGTACGCACGAACGTATGATCTCCTTCTTGATCGAACTCTATGGCGGTGCCTTCCCAACGTGGATGTCACCAACCCAAGTCAAAATTATCCCGATTAAAGACGAGATGTTGCCCTACGCCAACGAAATCGCCGATACTCTGCGTGGGAATTTTTTCCGTGCAGAAATTGATACCTCCGACGAATCGTTCAATAAGAAAATTCGTAATGCCATCACCTCGAAAACACCCAATATATGGATTGTGGGTGCTAAAGAAATGGAAGAGCGCAACGTGACCTGGCGCCGTTACTGCGTGAAAGAACAGAAGACAGTATCACTGGATAATGCGTATGCTGCACTCGAAACCTTGCGCAGTGAACGGATTATGGACAACTTTGATGATGTAGAAGTGCCCATCAACTAAGCCTTACGGGAATATTTACCGCTGATTCAGTGTCTTTGTAATTGTACACCTATGCCCGATACCCCAGCACAATGAATAGGAGTCGACTCAATGCCGACCTGGTTTAAAAAAGTATTTAATGACGATGTCGCCAAAGCGACCTCACCCGGTGTGCCCACTAGCAATGCGTCCGATGCTGATGGTGAGGTTGAAAAACCCGTGCCCGTTGCACCGCCCACCGTGGACAATCCCGCGCTTGGACAACCCGACACTACGGAATTCGAAGAACCTGTAAAACCCAAGCTTCGTAAAATCATTCATGCGCCCATCATCATGGATGAAGAAGAGCAATCCAGTTGGAGTGAAAACATCGCGATTAAGGCGCGTGTCGAAGCCGATCGCATGACTTGTGTATTTATGGTCGATCGTCCCGTGCTCGAAGGCCTCTCCGCATGGTTCCCACAACCTTCCTACGCAGAAGAATCGTCGCCTTTGGGTAAGCAACTTTTCGCGATTGAAGGCATTGGTAATGTGTTGCTACATGGGATGACCGTCACAATTGGTATGACCGATCTCTGTGACCGCCCGTGGCAAGAACTCTCTGTCGAAACCGGTCAAGTCATTCGTGCTTATCTCAAGACCGGTGAAGACACCATTACTCAATCATTCCGCGATAATATTCCGCCTGAAGGTGAAATCCACTTAAAGCTCCAAGCGTGTGTCGACATGGAAATCAATCCCGGTATTGCCGCACACTCCGGCGTGGTGACATTAGAGCGCATCGCCGGGAATTCCGTATACCTCGTCATGGGGGGCGGTTGCCAAGGGTGTGCTGCTTCCGAAATTACCCTGCGCCAAGGCATCCACAATACTTTTCGCAATGCTGTCCCTCAAATCGGCGGCATTTTTGACGTAACTGACCACTCTGCCGGCAGCAATCCTTTTTACAGTGAACTGCCTGCCGGAATGGATTGACCAAAGGGACTACATTATGCCAAAACTTGATTCATTTACCCTTGAAATTAAAACAGGCGCTAAGGCTGGCCCTGAAATTCCCAGTTTCGCTATCAACGGATTCCCTCTCGAATTTGATTCTACAGAAGGCAGTACTCAGCCAGGCGAAACCATTGTCCTTACAGGAAGTCCGAATAGTTATCCGCATTCTCTGGTGCTTATTGGTCCTCAAAATGGCCAGCCAGCTTGGGATATTGAATCCATCACCGCAACCTACGACTGTTCTCTTATGGAGGCCTATACCATCCGTATGGGGACCATAATATTGGATGATGAATCCAACCTCAATTTCTGGAACGAGCCACCATTACCCATTTTCGACGTATAAAGTGTAGAATACCACTAAGGATACATCGTATCTAATAGTCTTTCTTTTTTTCTGTACTAATTAGGAAGAGTAGGAAGTCAGAAAAGGGAATTAATACATTGAGCGACTTAGCATCTAAAGACTGCATCCCCTGCAAAGGTGGCGTGCCCCCGCTCGACAGCGAAGCCATAGACACTCTGCTCGCGCAACTCAGTGATGCGTGGGAGGTCGTTGATGCTCATCACTTGACACGCGCCTACAAATTCAAAGGCTACGCACCCGCCCTCGATTTTACCAACCAAATCGCTTCCATTGCAGACGCTCAAGATCACCATCCGGACATTCTTCTCTGTTGGGGCCAAGTCACTGTGACCATCTGGACACATAAGATCGACGGTCTCACTGAATCCGATTTTGTCTTTGCTGCAAAATGCGAAGCCGCTTACCCTCAGGAAACTTAAATCATGCCATGCAGTGATGTTACTGAAATCCTCGAAGTCGTTCTTGACGGTGATGAAAACCTTCGAGACTATAGCTTTAATAAACGCACATGTGGTCAAGGCATTGGCGTAGCCAATTTGATTATTGATCAACTCCGTGGTCGCTCACTCAACGAACTTCTTTTTGTGACCGCCGATGAATTTCTCGGTGAATTCACCATTCCTGATCCCACTGAAGAATTCCTTAGCCTCAAACATCTCTTTGCTATCCAGGGTGCTTTGGAGGTTTATTCCGGAGCCGAATCGGGCGGTGTGAACGACGCCTTTGCCGTGTCCGGTATTGACTATGGAGAAGATGATATTTCTATCCGCGGCATGATTTCGGTTGATGTTGTAACTGAAAAAATTAAATCGTGTGGTGGATGTAAAGGTTGTGGCTCATCACGATCCAAGCCCAAAAAAAAGCGCACTAAGAAAACTCCGGCCAAGGCAGCGGAGTCTGTCCAGGCATGAGCGAGTTCGACCTGAACCATCCAATTTTACCCCGTCATGACACCATAGGCGTACGCGTAGGAGAAATTATTGTAGGCGGTGATGCCCCTGTACGCGTCCAATCCATGACCAACACCGATACGGCTGGTATCCAATCCACTACCCAGCAAATTATCGAGCTCGCTGAAGCCGGCTCTGAGCTTGTGCGAATTACGGTAAACAACCACGAAGCCGCCGAAGCCGTTCCTGAAATCGTACGCAATGTCCGCGCGGCCGGATGCACAGCTCCCATCATTGGTGACTTCCATTACAACGGTCACGTTCTTCTGGAAAAGTACCCCGAATGCGCCCAAGCCCTTGATAAATACCGCATCAACCCCGGGAACGTCGGCTCTGGAAGAAAACGCGATCCTCAATTCAACACCATCTGCGAAATTGCTGCCGCCAACAATAAACCGGTCCGCATCGGCGTCAACGCAGGCTCCCTCAACCCCGAACTCGTCTTGCGGAAGATGCAGGAAAACACCGATCAAGATCTGGGGCGTGATTCTGAAGAAATTATTAACGAATGTATGCTCATATCTACTTTACAGTCTACACAGCTTGCTCTCGACGCTGGACTGCGCGAAGATCAAATCATCATCTCCTGCAAAATTTCCCGCCCTACACATTTAATTTCAATTTATCGCGAACTCGCCAAACATACACGCCAGCCCCTACACCTTGGCCTCACCGAAGCCGGAATGGGCATGCGTGGACTCATTTGGTCATCCGCCTCCATGGGCACTCTGCTCACCGAAGGCATTGGCGATACGATACGAGTCTCCTTAACCCCCAAGCCTGACAGTGATCGTCGCGAAGAAGTGTATGCCGCCTGCGAAATGCTCCAAGCCCTCGGACTACGTAACTTCGCACCCTCCATCACGACCTGTCCCGGTTGCGGACGCACTACCTCCACAACCTTTCAAGAACTTGCTGAAGAAATACACGACTACGTACGCGACATGATGCCCGAATGGAAAAAGACCCGACCCGGTGTCGAAGAAATGACCCTCGCGGTCATGGGCTGTATCGTGAATGGTCCTGGCGAATCCAAAGCTGCCAATATTGGTATTAGCCTCCCCGGCACCGGTGAAACACCATCATGCCCTGTATATATAGATGGAGAAAAACATAGCACCTTACAAGGCACTCACCAAGAATTGGCTGTGGCGTTTCGCGAACTCATCGACAACTACGTTGAAAATACGTATACAGTCAATTAATACCCCTTTTTTCGTCGACTTTCCTTCTGTACTCGTTTATATATTTTATTCAAGTACTTATTCCGTTTACGTTCTTCATGTTCAAAGGATTCGCTTTGAGGGCGGTTTGTGTAATCCAATTCACGTTGTAAATTGTGATAGGACTTTCAGCGCTCAGGGGAGAGGTCTCCGTTAGCGATGACTTCTTGAATCGCACAATCGCGAAAGAGACATTGAGTCGCAATGGCCTCAACATCTTCGAATGAGTGAATCAAGCTACTTTCATCACATTGGCTTGTAAGGCAAATCCATTTTTGTCTTCGTTGATAAAGTGAGCATTTTCACAGTCAAGTTTACCGCCAATACTTGCGTTGCATAAATCAACTACACCATCTGCTTCAAAGCAATGATTAAGAAAGACGCTTTCGGCTATGGCACTTTTATCAAGATTGAATGCTTCACGGTCGCTGTCGCCTTTGAGGAATATCCCGCCGGTACACATGAGGCGTCCGCCTATATTGCTGCGGATAAAATTAACTTCACCATGGGCTTCGAAGCCAGCACGCAGAAAAATACTGGCCTTGATGTTGGTCGCGCTGGCATTGAGAGCGCATCCTTAGGGTGCGGAATACAGAAATTTCCCACCAGTGCAATCGAGGCGTTTTTCTACTGTGGCACGAATTAGGTTTACGCGCCCATACGCGGTGAACCCGCGATCGAAGTATACGCTTCCGTTTGTGATGATGCCATCGGCATGAATGTCTTTGCAGATGGCATCATCGAGCGAGAATGATTCAAGATGGGCGAATTGTAAATCGATGGTATCGATGAAGTTGGAATGTTCAATCCACACTTGGAAATTGGTTTGTGAGTATTCGCATTTGAGAATACCTTTGATGTTAAGCCCTATTAGATGAATGCCGAAGGAGGGAACAATACTTTTGGCTTGGCTATTGGTGCACAAGCAAGCAATACGGTTGGCTTTTAGTGTGCGATCGTCTGACCATAGGTGGGCTTTAGATGGATGGTCTGATGATTTTAGGGATTCACTGCGAAGGCCATGGGTTTTAGGACGGGCAATGGAGGTAAAAAAGGGGAGATCGACATCTTTATTCCAATCATCGGGAAATGGCCTTTTAGCCTTTTCGATAAGGGTTATTACTGATGATTGCGCTAGCTTTATACTATTGGTTTGATTCATGTATCCATTCCATACTTATACCTGATTATCCATTGCATTATATTGATGACTGTGAGTACAAGCATGGGTATAAATGTTGCAATTGATGGTCACTGAGGGTTAGAACATAGACTGTGGGTATATTCATTTAAAAGGGGTGCGTTGATGAAGTTATTTTTAATTGCAGGGTGTGTATGGCTTTCGTGTGGAATTACCGTTGGTGCAAAGGATAACTTTGTGCAAGATCGCTTTGCTATTGGACTGTGGGTGGACCCGCCACTAGATGAGCGAGCCGAGGCGCGATACAAAGAATTGTCTGAGGCGAATTTTACAATGGTTATCGGCGGTTTCGGTGGGGATGTACAACGGGCCAAACAATTAGACTTGTGTACACAGTATGATTTGAAACTCATTGTTTCTGCTCGGACGGGCGATGTGGCCTCTTTACCAAATGGTCCTACAGTGTGGGGCTATGCTCTACGAGACGAACCAAGCGCAACCGATTTTCCAGTGTTGGCGAAGCGTGCTGAAGAAGTACGAAAGCATCATCCAGAAAAACTATCCTACATCAACTTATTTCCCGATTACGCAAACGCTGAACAATTGGGTACTGAAACGTATGATGACCATGTGCGTCTTTTTATGGAGAGTATACAGCCGGATGTTCTGAGTATGGATCATTATCCCACTTTCAAACCGGAAGATGATGGGCGGGATAAGTATTGTGTGAATTTAGAATCGATGCGAAAACATTCTTTAAAGGCAGGCGTGCCTTTCTGGAATTTTTTCAATACCATGCCTTATGGGACACATACTGACCCCACTGAGGGGCAATTACGCTGGCAAATCAACGCTTCATTGGCATATGGCGCTAAAGGTGTGATGTATTTTTGTTACAACACGCCAGTTGGAAAGGAATTTCCGAAAGGTGGAGCAATCATTCGGCGCGATGGAAGGCGTACACGTCATTATTACGAAGCGCAACGGATAAATGCAGAATTGAAAAATTTAGGTCCGACCTTGATGAAACTCACCAGCACTCGAATTGTACATGTGAACGAAGCTGCGGGTGATATGGCAGCTGATGTGTTGGTCGGTATGCCAATATTAAATCTTGAGCGAGACAAAGTAGATCCTGCCCAAAATTATTTGGTTGGCAATTTTGTACATGAGGATGGTCGGCGTGGGGTGTTGTTACAAAACTATCGCTTTGCATACACTGCCTGGCCAACGGTTCTCTTTGATGCACCATTACAAGATGTGTTGGAAGTGGATCCCAAAACAGGAAAGGAAGTCTCTGTTTTGGATGATAGCCCGATTATGGATGGACTACAGGTTTCCTTAGGCGCAGGCGATGCGCGATTGTTTTTATTGCCATGAACATGAATCGGCGAACATTTCTAGGTGTGAGTGTCTCAGCGGTTCTGTTGGGGTCGTATACGTTTGCACGAGACTCAGCTCTGACTTTGAAGTGTGTGCCGAAAATTTCAGGAAATCTATGCTGGTAGAATCCGGATAGCCTTACACTCGATCAATGGAAGAAAATGTTGGTTGAGCAACAAGCACTGGGTTTTGATTTACTGTGGCTGAGTAATGTGCAGTCGGCCTTTAAGAATGAAGACGGACTTGCGCATGTACAAGGATTAATGGATGCCTGCGCGGACTTAAGCTTCGGGGTGATAACTGATACGGGTTTTAATCCCAATTGGTATGGTCATCGGAATTTGGATGTTGAATTGAAGCATTGCGGGGAAACGATCAGCCCGGTTGAGAAGCACTTTGGTAACCACAAAGTATTTTTAGGCTGGTATATACCACATGAAATTTATATGACTTGGGGCGATTTCCGAAACAATATAGACCAACTCTATCAAGCGATTGTGAAACGATGCAAGTCAGTGTTCGATAAACCTGTGACCTTATCGCCTTTTTTATTTTGGATCGCGATCATATTTTTGGAAACTTTCAATACAATGAGCCAGAAGCGTAAACAGCCTATTGGACTAAACTTATTAAGCGAAGCGGCATTGACATCCTCATGTTACAAGGAAGCGGCGAACACTTTTCGTATCTGACCAACGCTATGGGTCGCTCTTTTTTTGAAGCAATGTACAACGCATGTACTGCCTCGGAAGTGAGCTATGGGGCAATGTGGAAGTCGCAGAATTCGTCTGTAAAAGCCTAGCTAAATATTTAGAACTCTATGGAAAAATACATCACTCGCAAGTAAAAGACCCACTTTGGCGTGTAGTTCTCATGCCACGCTTAGCGCAGAAGCTTACACTGGTAGCGGAATACTGTGAACGCATTGTCTGCTGGGTGTATCAACAATATGGCCGACCCGATTTAGGGGAGAAGACGGTAGTGTGGAATCAAGAATACCAAAAATATTTAAAAGGTGTAGACTTGTAGGAAGTTAGTCTCGAGGTAACACTCCATACTCTGGTAACTCAGGGGCCTCAACCTTAATCTCAACCCCGCTCAGTGCCTCAAGGAAAGACACCAAGTCAGCCTGCTCATCAGCACTTAAATTTAGAGGTTTAATTTCGGGATGTTTGTTGGGGCCATCGCCACCGCCTTTGTTGTAGAAGTCGACCACTTCGCTAAGGGTATTGAATACTCCATTGTGCATGTAGGGGGGAGTGTAGAGAGTGTAACGCAAAGGTGCAGTCCTGAATTTTCCAATATCTTCTATCTTTTGGGTGCGATAATAAAGACCTTGGTCCTGCTGTAATTCTGGCAAGTCAGGATTAAAGTGACCTCGTGCGCGATTTTGAAGGCGCAGGGTGATTTGTACAAGTGGATCCTCAGAAAATAATGGATTTTCCGGTAGGCCTAAGCTATGGAAATCCTGATCCGTAAGTAATTCGCCTTTGTGACAGTGGATACAATTGGCTTTGCCTCGGAATAACTCAAGACCGCGGCGCTCTTCTTCTTCTAGGGCAAGATACTCCCCATTGAGGTATTGATCATATGGTGTGTCTCGTTGGATGAGAGTTCGCTCAAAAGTAGTTACTGCACGGAGTAAATCTTTGTATCTCGGCGAGTTTGTGCCAAACACTTCTTTAAAACGCTGGACATATTCGGGAATCTGTGCAAGACGGGCTTCTACTAGTTTGGGATCGCCATTGCCTTCGATAGGGCCAGTGAGAGCTGCATGGGCTTGGTCTTCCATGGTCGTCGCATCTCCAGTCCAAAACCAATGGCTTAGATAAGCGGCATTGATGATAGTGGGGGCGTTGCGCCAGTTACGGGTGCCTGGATATCCACGAGAGAGTTCTCCGCCATCGCCCCATCCGGTATCAGGATTATGGCAACTGGAGCAACTGAGGCTGCCATCACCTGAGGCCCGAGTGTCGAAGAAAAGCATTTTGCCAAGTTCTATTTTTTGGGGCGTCATTGGATTATCTTCTGGCGATTTAAATGCAGAAAGGGGGGCAAGTACAGTCTCCGTTTCAGGTACTTTAACCATCGGTTTTTCGTTGGGTACCGATGGTTTTGGGGCTTTGGGAGTGTCTTTTTTTTCAAAAGTGAAATTAAGAGTAATTGGTTTACCATCTTCTATTGTCGCCACAGCTTCTTGGGTACCAAGATAAGGGTGCCAAGCTTTGAAAGTGTGTTCCCCTGTTGGTAGATTTTTGATCGTGTAAGCACCATGTTCATCCACCAGTGTACAATATGGATTGTCCGCAGCAAACATCCAGCCTTTCATAAAGGAGTGAACATCGCAACTAATTTCGATGATATTGGAACCGGGTTTGATGCGAAGTCCTTTACTCTTCGGGGCTTGCCCTTCGGGTTGTGATAAATTGAGCAGCGTGGGGCGTAAGCGGTCGATGAGTTGGTCGATACGGACATTGTGGAGAAGGGGATCGTTGTTGATGACCTTTAGGCGCACTTTGGGATCTTTAGGATAAATTTGGATAAGGGGTTCAAAGCGACAGCCTTGTTGAGTGAGAGAGTACCCTTTCTGGGGGTGTGTCCAGTTGAATTCGAGTTCTGTGGAATCAAGATAGATTACTACGTCTTGAAGACCTTGCTGATTATCAATTCGGACTTCTTGAGTTTCGCGATAACCATGCCCACAGTGTTCAACATCTTTACTGACGAGTTCTTTTTTAGGGGCAGGGACTTTGCCTTGAAAGGTGATGTGTCCTCGAAGTAGTGTTTCGGCTTGTGCTGATGTCACAAGGATAATAGAAGTCGATATAGCGAAAAGCAATACTTTCATTTTGTTTCTTTCTTGGGTGTGTTCGCGAGCGAATGTACGTAGTGCGCAATGTCCCAGAGTTCTTGATTATCTGCTCCTATTATACCGTAAGGCTGCATAGGAGTTCCTGCCATGCCTGTCATGAGAATTCGTACAATATCTTCGGGACGACCGCCGCCTTTAAAGTATTCAGGACCATCTTGGAAGTTTCTGGGCTTAATTAGATTGCCTTGGGCGTCTTTAAGTGTAATGGCCGTATTGGCAATTCCGTTGGAGCCGTGGCAGTAGGCGCAGCCCATTTTATTGAAATGGATTTTACCAAGATCGATGGAAGCCTGGGTATATGGCTTGGGATTTGGGATTTTTACGGATTTTCTCGGTTCTTGGGATAATTGAGGTGCGGCTGATTTAATTAATTTTTTAACATAATGTACAAGGGACCAGCGCTCCTCTTGACTAAGGTGTCCAAATTCAGGCATGTCGTATTGGGGAAACCCTACAGTAATGGTACGGAAGAGGTCATAATCGGTTGGGAAAGCATTTGTGGAGCGGAGTTTAAATTGGCCTAGCGCAAAATCTCGGGGAGGTACTATGATGGTTTCGAGGGTAATTTCATCACCGCGCCCTGTTACCCCGTGGCATTTGGTGCAGTTATTGTTGTAAAGGTTTTTTCCATTACTCAAAAGCTCATTTGTGACTTCTGGAGAGGTTTTAGGAGTGATATCGGCCCAGTATACCCGTTCAGGATCGGATTGTACCTTGGGGGATGGGCTACAGGTCACTATGGGCAGCGTAAGCATCGCAATAAAGAGATATTTTAGGGGTATATTCACGAATGGTCCTTTTGGACGGGTAATTAAAAATAAAATGGTATTAAATCAGACTGCTGAACCGATATCAAGACCGTTTTTAGGGACTAAACAAAAGTGTCTTTAAATGTATGGAAAAATACAGTTGATATACTAACAGTAAGATGTTATACTTATACCAATGAGAATGTTGAGAGCGGTATAGTATTTAGACCAAGATTCAATGAGTCATAGGGAGGGATATCATGGAACTATTCGTATTAATGCTCATGGGGGGGATAATTTTCTGTCTGTTAGGATGTATTAAAGGGTTTTTATCCACAGGGGAAATCAAAAAGCTACATCATGAGATCAAGCTTCTCCATGCACAGGTTAAGCGGATAGATGGACAGTCGTATGATACAAAAATGGATTTGGCTGAATTAAAAGAGCAGCTAGATGGAAAACAGGTATTCCTTGATCCTGATGTGCATGAAACTGTTGTGCACGAAACGAAGTCTCCCGAGAAGCCTATGGGCATTTCGGAGTCAGAAGAGAAAAGTGTCGATGAAAAAGTCTCTGACAAATCACCAGAGACCAAGGTTGTTCTTCCTTCACATCTGACGAAAGAAAAAGTGGCTGAAAAGCCATTGGTGAATAAGCCTCACAAACCGAAATCGATCAAACTAGCAGTCGCTCAAGTAAAAAAAGAAAAAGAGCCCAATGCTTTTGATATTTGGAAAAAAGAGTGGATGGCTAAGTTTGAGGGCATGAACTGGGAAACCATAATTGGTACCTATATGATTCCACGCTTGGGGGCACTTGGAATCACGATAGCGGTTTTTATTTTCCTGGCATGGGCAGCAAGACAATACGGTCCAGGTTTCCGTGTGGTATTAGGGTATGGTGTATCGGCCGCACTCATCGGTGGAGGGTTCTTTACTGAAAATCGGTATAAAGATTATTCACATGTACTGTTTAGTGCCGGATTAGCGTTAACCTATTTTGTGACTTTTGCAACGCACTTTGTAGAGTTTGCTCAAATATTTAAAACCCCCTTGCCAAGTTTATTGGGAATGGCGGTCATTGTAGGTATTTGGGCTGGAATTGCACAAAAGCGACTATCGCCAACCATTGCAATGTTGGTAACCTTGTTGGGTCATTTTACGATTGCTTTGGCCGTTTTTAATTTAGATAACCTGTTCTATGCAGGGATCGGGATCGTCATCTTGAGTGCAGGGAGTGCATTCTTTTTACTGTGGAACAGTTGGTATTACGTGGCAGCAGTGGGGATGTTAGCCAGTTATGCAAACCATGCAGCATTATTGAGTGAGTCACCGGGTAGCAATACTGTGCGGGATTTCAGTATTGGTATGGCTGTTCTGACCGTCTACTTATTGATTTTTGCTTTATCGGAAATGTATTCACCGGAGACTTTGCGTCGTAAGAAAATTCCGAGTGCAGTACGAAGTTTTTTTGTGACCTTCAATACGGCAGCTTTTTTTGCCTTGGGTTCTTTGATGGTAGAAGGGGATACCTTTACAGAGGACTACCACCATGTGTTCCTGTATATTCTTTCCGTAGTGTTATTGGGATTAGGGGTTCTGTATTACCTACGCCGTGCACAAGATCCCTTGTATAACATTTATTTCACTAAGGCTGTTACAATATTGACCTTTGGCTTAGCCTTACATTTCAGCGGAAATAGTTTAACGACTTGGTTAGCGATCGAAATGATTGTGCTATTGGTGTCTGCGCAGCGATCTGGATTGGTGGTTACGCGAATGTTAGCACATGGATTAGCTGTTGTGGTATTCATGCATGGTGGCTTTACAATTCTTGATAAAATGGTATTTATGCCCTATGGGGCTGAGGGACATAGTTCTACGGCAGTGCAATCTGGATTTGCAGTGATTGCCTTTTGGGCTTTTTCTGAAGTATACCGCCGTATCGATTGGTCATCACGTATGCGTTTGGGATTCAAAGTGCCTGAAGATGCTCGATTATTGCTATGGCGACTGGATTTTGTAGCCGATGCTCCGAAAGGCAAAAAAGAGTACAGTAAACTTTTCGGCGGCTTATTGTTTCCTTATTTGTATTCCATTGCGGCAATTGTTTTATGTATTGGGTACTCTAGGCACTTGGTAGCGATTTCGGATCGCTATGTGATATACATTTTTTTAGCACTGGCGTTTGTAGGGGTAGGTTGGATATTTAAGTCTCGTGCATATTGGTTAACGGCGCTTAGCTTATCGATAGTGAGTGGTGTGGTGGGATTTGCTGAATTCTTAGCGATGTCAGCCATTGGTTATCAGGATGACGGCTATGCTGGTATTGTATTGCGCATTGGCTTTCTGGTCTTAGCCTTATTAGGGCTGGCCTTGTACAGCCAGCAGGTGAATTGGCGTAAGCGTGTTGACTTTAATGAATCGATTTTTCCAGGTTCTTCATTGGCGTATATCCATGTGACCTTTGCAGTTCTACTGAGCACATGTTATGCATTGCGCTTAGTGGAAACTACGGACCGCTTTAATTTGTATGGATTCTTTGCCTTGAGCTTATTGGCAGGGGGATGGGCCTTAAATATGCGCCCCTATGTGACAGCCAGTTTTGCATTTGCTGGACTTCTTTTTTTGAATTCAGTCCATATACTCTTTGATTCGCCATTCCCGGCAGTGAATGTATTAGGCATTATTGCCTTGGGTATCTGTGCCTTAGCCACGGATTCATGTTTCCTGCCTATGCGAGATGCCCTATCACTATACCGAGATAAAATAGCACCTTATATTTTGTACAACCTGCTACTGTGGACAGTGGTACTTTATGTTTCGGTGTGGTTTGAATTACCTTCTTATATGGGGGGATTGCTGGGGTTGTGCGTGGTGTGGGCAGGTTTGAGCTTGGTGTTGCACAAAAATGCATTGGCTTTGGGGGCACTAGTCTGTTTTCTGATTACACATATCAATTGGCATCTATATTTAAGCCTTGATGGGCCAAATGGTACTGTAGAGGAATCAATCGTTTTTTGGGTAGGAATAGTAGGGGTTTTGTTGAGTATAAGCGGAGAGCGATTCTTCGAATGGCGAAAGCAGTATATTTTTTCTGGATTATCTTTGATTGTATCGTTTACCACCGGTTGGCATTTATTGGGTATTGAAATTCCAAATGAATGGTTTAGTGTTGGTATGGCGGTGATGGCCTTGGCCTATTTGGTTTATGCTGGACTAAGCGGCGGTAGGATCGCAGGAGTATTGTCAGTCTTGGCTTTGTCGATAGCGACCTTGGTTCATCTAGACGATGCATTTAATCATGTGGGCACCATGCCATTGTCGCCATTAGTCGTCGGCTTCTTGTCATCTATTGGGCTATGGGGGGTATTGGAACGTTTGGTGTGGAAAGTGCAGTCTGAATCCTTCCAGAAATTGAATGCTGGGTTGAGTTCATTCTGTATCTTTTCGATGTGTGTATTAAGTGCCTGTATGCTTGAGCGGATTCCAGTATTCTCTGATTTCTATCTGACGTTATCTTGGTCTTTATTGGGATTGGTGTTATTTGGCTTGGCCCTTGGCTTGGATCAAAAGTTTTACCGCTATGCAGGCTTGTGTGTGTTGAGTCTGGCAATATTCCGAGTAATCTTTGTGGATACATCACAATTGGAAGCGATGCACCGAGTAGTGGCCTACGGTGGCTTAGGTGTAGTCTTGCTTGGGGTTGGTTTGGGTTATGCAAAAGCATTTATCAAACCCCCAAGTGAGAAAGTGGTAGAGGAAGAATTAATTGACGAAGTCACTGAAATTTCTCTGGAAGATAAAGAATAGACTTGATACTATAAAAAAGGCCGAAATGCACTCAGTACATTTCGGCCTTTTGATAGTTGCATGAATTACTATTGATTAATAGCGATAGTGTTCGGGTTTATATGGGCCCTCTACAGGAACTCCGAGGTAATCGGCTTGTTCTTTGGAAAGAGTGGTGAGTTTTACACCGAGTTTTTCGAGGTGTAAGCGCGCTACTTCTTCATCAAGCTTTTTAGATAGGGTATATACTTTACCCACTTCGTAGTTATCGGTGTCTTGCGCGAGGGCTATTTGCGCCAATGTTTGGTTTGTAAAAGAGTTAGACATGACGAATGATGGATGCCCGGTAGCGCAACCCAAGTTAACCAGACGACCCTTTGCGAGCATGACAATTCCGTGACCATCAGGGAAGATATATTTATCTACTTCCGGTTTGATGTTGAGTTCGACGATGTCAGGGTTATTTTCAAGTGCACTCATTTGGATTTCTGAATCGAAGTGACCAATATTGCATACGATGGCCTCATCTTTCATGGCGGACATATGTTCGAAGGTTATGACATCTGCACATCCTGTTGTCGTAACGAAAATGTCGCCTTGAGGCGCCGCTTCTTCCATGGTAATAATTTGGTAGCCTTCCATTGCGGCTTGCAATGCACAGATAGGGTCGATTTCAGTGATGATGACGCGGGCTCCGAGACCTTTCATGGCATCGGCGCATCCTTTACCAACGTCGCCATACCCGGCGACAACGACTACTTTACCGGCGACCATAACATCAGTGGCGCGTTTAATGCCGTCGGCGAGCGATTCGCGGCAGCCATAGAGGTTGTCAAATTTTGATTTGGTAACAGAATCATTGACATTGATGGCACGGGTAAGGAGTTTACCTTCGTTCATCATATGGTAAAGGCGGTGTACGCCAGTGGTGGTTTCTTCGGAAAGACCTATCCATGCATCCATATATTCGTGCCATTTATTGGGTGTCTCAGCATGGACTTGGTGGAGCAATGTGTCGATAACTTCAATCTCGGCATTACTGCTATCAATTTCGGGTAAAGTGCCATGTTCGTTAAAGTGCTCTTCAAATTCACGTCCACGGTGGATGAGCAGTGTTGCATCACCCCCATCATCTACGATGAGTTGTGGGCCAGAACCATTGGGCCAAGTCATGGCTTGTAGTGTGCACCACCAGTATTCTTCAAGTGTTTCACCTTTCCAGGCAAAAACGGGATAACCTTCCTGTGCGATGGCAGCAGCGGCATGATCTTGAGTACTAAAAATATTGCAACTGGCCCAGCGAACATCTGCGCCTAGTGCGGCGAGTGTTTCAATAAGGACGGCGGTTTGGATGGTCATGTGGAGTGACCCCATTACACGATAGCCTTCTAAAGGCTGTTGGGCTGCATATTGTTCCCGAACAGAAATGAGCCCCGGCATTTCTTTTTCGGCAATGTCTAACTCTTTGCGCCCCCACTCATTTAGGGTGATATCAGCGATTTTATAGGGGAGTAATTCTTGACTGGTAATGGCCATGGTAAAAACATCTCCTTGGTGTATATGGTAATTTATATTGTTATCGGGGAATATATCCCCCGAAAGATGGATATTTTATCACGAATCGGATAGTGAAATCTTTTTTAAAATAATGGAGTTCTTGTGTATAAAATTATAATTTAAGGAACATAATTTGTTGACGAAATATTCCCATGTAGAATGTTGAATAATTGGAGCAGCATAAATTTTTATAAAGCGATTTGAGGAGAAAATGTCAGTTGTTTTTTTATCGGATGGATTTTTTTGAACGCTTGAAGTTTCTAAATCGAGAAATCGTAGAGAAAAAAGTCAAGTTTTAAAAAATAAATTAAAAAAAGTACTTGCCTTTTTGGTTTTTTTCTGTTAATGATTAGATAAAGTTGAATCGTTAAAGCTCTTGTGTCGACACAGTTTTTCTAAAACAGTGCGCTTGAAGTAAAAAACATAGTTAAAAGTTAGAGAAGAAAAGCAAAAAAATGTGTCCGCAAATCCTCAAATATAAATGTAAATGATTTACAAAAACTATATTTATTTTTGACTGAAGTTATACGTAACACAATGCATTTGTGTTGATGTTATAGTACGTCATGGATAATGGGGGAACCGGTGCTCATTAAAAAAACCTTTTTAATGAGCGTTATTACGAAGTCCGGCCTGTCGTCGGAATTTTCGTCCTGTTGTCTTGTGTGGAGTGGCAATAGAGGAGATAAAGCATGGCCGCTGCAAAAAAGAAAGCTGCTAAGAAAAAGCCAGCTAAAAAGAAAGCCGTAAAGAAAAAACCGGCTAAGAAAAAAGTAGCAAAGAAAAAAGTAGCTGCTAAGAAAAAAGTAGCTGCTAAGAAAAAACCGGCTAAGAAAAAAGTAGCCAAGAAAAAGCCAGCTAAGAAAAAAGCTGCTAAGAAAAAAGTAGCTAAGAAAAAAGTAGCTAAGAAAAAAGTAGCTAAGAAAAAAGCTGCTAAGAAAAAGCCAGCTAAAAAGAAAGCCGCAAAGAAAAAGCCAGCTAAGAAAAAAGCTGCTAAGAAAAAAGTAGTGAAGAAAAAGCCGGCTAAGAAAAAAGCAGTGAAGAAGAAAGCTGCTAAGAAAAAGCCGGCTAAGAAAAAAGCAGTGAAGAAGAAAGCTGCTAAGAAAAAGCCGGCTAAAAGAAAAGCAGCTAAAAAGAAAAAACGCTAGCCGCTTATTAGATTAGCCGCTTTGCAGAATGTTTCCAAATCCATGAAGTGCTCATGTCTCATTGTTGAATAAATGAGTTTGGAGTATAAAGGGTCTGGTGGGACTTTTATGGTCCAAGTAATTACTCTTACATTCGATGAGGCGGGTGACATGTAAAAGCTAAAAGACCCTTGTTTATTTGCTTAAACAAGGGTCTTTTTTGTGTATTTCCTGTCTTTGATAGGGTATTATTAGTTAAGTTTTCTGTGTAGATTTCAGTTAGATAAGATTTGGGGAAATGATGTCATTTAAGAAGGTACTGGAAGAAGCGGTTGAAGAATCAAAAGCGCCAGGGGCGGTTTTGTATGTGGGAGATCTAAGCAATACTTTAGTGCATGAGGCAATGGGCTATCGCCAAAAAGTTCCCGAAGTGAAACGGGTTCGAAAAGATACTTTGTACGATCTGGCTTCATTGACAAAAGTGATTGTGACTACAACCGCGATAATGCAGCTTGAGGAAAATGAAATGCTGTCGTTGGACGATCGTGTTCGGGATTATGTGCCTGCACCGGGTTTTGGCGACATGACTTTATTGGATATTATTACACATACCTCGGGCTTAATTTCTGGCTCGGGTGTGTATTATACGACGATGTTTTCATTGGAAGAGATGCTTCATCATTATGCATTGGAGGGTGTAGAGCGCTTGCCGGATGTAGAACATGTCTATTCAGATGTTGGATTCATGTTGTTGGGTAAAATTGTGGAAGTGGTGAGTCGAACTGCCTTAGATGAATATTGTCGGATGAATATTTTTGTTCCTCTGGGTATGAAGCGTACAGGTTTTAATCCGCCTGTCAGTTGGAAAAAAAATTGTGCAGCAACCGAAGACGACAAGAGGTGGCGTAATCGATTAATCGTGGGTGAAGTGCATGATGAAAACTGTTCTTCGCTGGGGGGAGTGAGTGGTCATGCTGGATTATTTTCCACAGCGGAAGATATCGCTCGTTATTGTCGTGGCCTGTTAAGTGCTAAGTTGTTAAAAATATCGACTTTAGAGAAGATGATCGCTTTGGGTACAAAACCTTTGTATCCTTGGCAAGGCATTGGATGGCAAGTGGATCCTTGGTCGAGTAAGAGCATTGGTTTTTTGCCAAGTCGACGTGCCTTCGGCCATACAGGGTGGACAGGTGTATCAATGTGGTTGGACCCTGACAAAGGTATTTTTTCAATTCTTTTGAGCAATACGTGTCACCCTTCGCGAAAAACGCGAAACAATACAGATCTTCGACGCATTGTGCATACGGCCGTAGCTAAAAAATATTACCCGTTGACCAATGCCCATTCTGGACTTGATCGCTTGACGCGGGAAAATTATGGAAAGATAAATGGCCAACGGATTGTAGTGCTGACGAATCATGCGGCGATTGATCAGTCGGGATGTCACATTTTGGATGTCTTGGCATATGCACCCGAATTAGAACTTAAACGATTGTACAGCCCTGAACACGGTATACGTGGGCAAGCAGAGGCTGGTGAGAAAGTTGGGGGGCAAGAGAGCCCAGTGCCAGTTACAAGCCTCTATGGAAAGAAGAAGGCTCCTACGCGGGAAGAATTGAAGGGTATCGATCTTTTCGTCGTCGATTTGCAGGACATTGGTGCTCGATACTATACTTACATGGCTACGATGAAGGCCTGTATGAAAGCATGTGGAGAAGCCAAAGTACGAGTATTGGTATTGGATCGCCCTAATCCCTTGGGGGGAGTAGCTTTGGAAGGCCCTATCGCGGATCGCACAGATAGTTTGGTGAGTTGTTCAGCGATTCCAATTCGCCACGGGATGACTATGGGGGAATTGGCTACATGGTTTGCCCAAAGAGATTTACGATCTCTACGTGTGAAGTTGACTATAAATTATTTGGACAATTGGCAGCCTTACCGTTATTTCGATGAGTGTAGTTTGCCCTGGAAACCGCCCTCGCCCAATATGCCTTCCGCAGATACCGCGCTATTGTATGTCGGTACTTGTTTGATTGAAGGAACAAATCTTAATGAAGGACGTGGTTCAGATACGCCATTTTCACTAATAGGAGCCCCTTGGCTCAAAGCAAAAAAAGTATTGGCAGAATTAAGCAAAGCTGATCAAGTAGGCTTGAATCTTAGTGCAATAGAATACACACCGCGATCAATTCCAGGTAAATCGACGAATCCAAAGTTTAAAGATGAAGAATGCCAAGGCATTCGCTTAGAAATAGTAGAGCGGAGGGAAGTACGAGCATTTCGTACAACTGTCGCACTCATTCAAACAATTCGCAAACACCATCCAGATGAATTCGAATTGATTAAATTTTTTGATACCCTTGCGGGGGGCCATGATTTGCGCACTCGCATTGTACGTAACGATTCGACAAATTCTATCATGGACTATTATGCTGTGCAGTTAAAGGCTTTCGACCAACGTCGACCTCGTTTGTACAATGATGATGGGATTCCAACGGAGTACGCGTAAGTCTATTCCTACAAAATTTTCTCCACACTCACGGTTTGATCTACTTTGAAGTGGGCATAGTCGAAGGCTTCTTGACTGATGCGAATGGCATCGCCTTTAGACACCGCAGTGACGTTGCAATGGATGGAGCGGAGACCACCGAACCACCAGCGCGGATCGGTGACGTAAATAAGATCGGAGACTTCGGCGGACATGGTGTCGAGCGCTGATTGAGGTACAAGGGCAGTATCTATACCTTCGAGTTCAGGATCTACGACTACAGGTACCTTTGCCCATTTCCCAGGAGTACGGTTGGGTTTTCCCCCTTTAAAAGAATGCATTGCTTGGAGCTGAGTACCGTTTACAAGACCGACGAGTTGTTCATCGCTACGCGGTTTGGTCATGAGCGATACGATAATGCCGATACCGCCGCAAACGGCGAGCCCAAAGAAAGAACGGGTGAATTTGTAGCTGGCTTCGCCCATGCCGAACGAAAACGGTTGGAGGAATAAATCGTTCAAGTGATCGTTAAAAGACAGTCCAATAAGAATTCCACCACCAATCATCGTTGCTAGAGCGGCTTTAGTACTGTAGCGTTTCCAGAGGATTCCAAGGAATATTGCGCTGACAATGGGGGGGGTGACAGCAGCAGTGAACATTCCATGTGCGGAATAAATGCTGTCTTGTTTCATAAAGACGATTACAAGCAGTACACCAATGAATACCGTACAGGTACTGGTAATTCTGGCTACTTTGAGATAGTGTTTATCCGTCGCGTTGGGTTTGACATAGGGACGATAAACATCGTTGAGCACGATAGAGCTAACGGCGGTAACAAGGGTATCGGCAGTACTCATGAGTGCTGCAGTGAGTGCAGCGAGAATAAAGCCAAATACTCCGGGTATCAATAGGAATGAGGCCGCATCGACGAAAGCGTGTTTCCCGGTGGTTTCAATTTCTCCGTTGGCAACAAGTGCAGCGGCAATCCATCCTCCACCGCTTACAGTAATCGCGGCGATAGGATAAAGAATGAGAATCCAGAAAATAGCCATTTTTCGCGCTTCTTTTACGCTTCTAAGAGAAAGAAAGCGCATGATCATTCCCTGATTCATCAGGACAAAGGCCCCTGTATTGGCGAGACCGTCTTGGCCGTAGATGCCGATAAAGGAAAAGTCGTCGGGGGTAGCAAAGTCGGAGAATATAAATTTGTGGGAACGGGGTAGGAGATCCCAAAAGTTTCCAAAGCCGCCAAAGTGGTAGATTCCTACTGCGAATAAACCGAGGCCTGCGATGAGTAAGATGATTCCTTGGGCAAGGTCGGTCATGATAACCGATGTTTGGCCGCCGGCGAACATATACAGCATGACAATAAATGCGGTTCCAATGGCACCTGCCATGATAGGAAGTCCGGTGAGCGATTGTACCAGTTGGCCAAGTGTATAGAGATTTATGCCGACGTATCCGATGAGGTAAAGTAGGATGAGTCCAGTCGCAGCGTGTCGAGCAGTGGTACCAAATCGGCGTTCGAAGTATTCGGGCACGGACTGGATTTTCCCGAAATAGATGATTGGGAGCCATAAAAGTAGTAGTATGGGCATCCAAAACCAATCGTTCATATACGATTGCGTTGAGCTGAGTCCGTATTTAAAACCGACCGCACTGTATTTTACAAAACTGTAGCTACCAACAGTGGTGGCAATACCGGAAAATGCAATGAGCCACCAGGAAAATCGTTGACCGCCGAAGAAAAAGTCCTTGGTGTTTTTGGTGTATTTACCGAACCAGAGCCCGAAAGATACCACTGCGATAAAGTAAAATACGACGACAAAAAGATCGATAGGTTGGCCGACAAATTCGGCTTCGACTGCGGGATCGGTCATTGGGCAGCCTCCACAGGTAGGTTGGGCAACCAAAAGGTGAATATGGAGGAGAGGATAAGAAGGAAAAGAAACCCGCCGATGATAATATAGACGAGACGTTTGTCTTCGGGGGTATTCATGTCGAGGTAGTTGCTTTTAAGGCCACACCATAGTCCGATAAGGCATAGGATAGAACCGCCGCCGAATTGTACAATGATGGGCCATATACGGGCCATGTCGTTCATGCTTGCTCATCTCCTGTTGATACTTGCTGCATTCACAAGGAGTATCATAACCTGATAAAGAAAAAATAACAAACTGGATGTGTTTAGTGTTCTTTGAAAAGAATCTGAACGACTTTATCTTTTTGGATGAGGGTGGTGTGGCTAGGGCCATTTTTTGCGTTTGTGACTACTAATTCAACCCAATCATCATGAACGGTTACATGGATTGTAGCGAATTGGAAGCCATTCGTAGATGAAGTGCCAAGGATGTTTAGTGAACTGCCATCTTCTCTAACCCAATGCAGGTATCCTTCAATAACGGACTTTTCAGTGCTCCATACGATTGTTTGATTCTCATTTTCATCTATTATTACTATTGCTTCTACGGGGGTCTTATTTTAGGGGTATTTTGGGAGATTGAGAAGGGGGCAACCAATCAAGAGTCCTGTAAGAACTAAAATAGTTATGAATTTTTTCATTGTCTCAATCTCCTAGTCACGTAGTTTCTGTTTTGAATATACACCTATAAATGGAGATTATCCATCCTAAATTAAGGAACCATTTGGGGAGGTTTGAGCTGGACGGATTTGGGGCCTAGAATCACATAATTGCGTATATTGGTGTCAAGGGTGATGAAATCCATGCCTTCAGCGCTTTTCTTGGCTTTTTCCATTGGAGTCCAACCCGCATCGGGGTCGTAAGCGTAGAGGGTGAGCTTGTCGAAGTTTTCTTTGGCGCAATATTCGGGGAATACACTCATGGTGATGGCAATGCTACCTTGCGCATCTCGCGGAGAGAAGAAAACGTCGAAGATAGGACTGAAAGGCACGAGTCCGTTTGGGTATGCTTCTGCTGGAGTGGGACGGAAGGCCATTTGAGCGCGCACGGTTCTTTCCATGGCGAGGTCGAAATCGGCTCCAAATTTAGGGAATGAGAAGTAGATCGATTTATCGAGGATCAATCGGGTAGCGATTTTTGGATCGGGGGCGAGGGCGAAATCCGGTTTTTCTTGTGGAGTGTTTACGGCAGCAGGGAGACCTTGTTGTACAACTAGTTTTCCTTTTTGATTTCGGAATGGGTTATTGGCTTCTGCTTTGTCTCTGCGGCTTGCATTGGGGCGAATTTTAGCAAGCTCATCAAGGTCTTTCGGAGATTTATCGGGCATTTCTGATGTGGTGGCGGGAGGTGAGGGCTTGGATGGTTCTAGAGACTCCGATGATACATTTATTTCGATGGGTTTTGCCATTCCTTGTGGAGATTCAGTAACGATATCTCGCCCTTCTTCAAGCGAGTTAAGGAGATTAAAGGCGGCTGGTGCTGGCAGCTGAGGCTCAGTTAACTCTTCATCCATTTCTAAATTTGAACGTTTATTCTTGAGCATAGTTTGCTTTTGAGGAAGACGAGGTTCTTGTTTATCGCTTCGCTGCCTATCGGGTAGTGCATCTTGATTTTTTAAGTAATCCTTCCAACCAGGGGGAACGGAAGGTACGAGTGCACCATTATGTTTATAGCGATCGAATTCGGTTTTGTCGTCTCTGATTACGCGACTTTTTCCGAATGCTTTATTTTGTTTGCTTAGTCTATCAAGGGATTTGGGGGTGAGCGGAATTTCACTTGTTTCGGGAGCGGCTAGCGCTATACGCTGTCGTTCTAGATCATCGAGCTCATTAGATTGTGCACCTAAATAATTACTGGATGGCGCAGTTGCGAGTTTAGCTAAATCTGGTTTGAAGTTGATATAGGTGTCGGGAGCAATTTCTCCAATGAGAGCATCTTGTGGGCCCAATACAGCATAGACTTCGCGGTCGTAGCCCCATGCATAAAAAGTGCGGGTGCTGCGATCGAGTTCTTGATCAGCTACTTGCGACCAACCATTGGATGCGGTGTAGGCGTAAACGGCAAGTTTCTCCAAATCACTTTGGGAGCAAAGTGATTTGGGAATGTGGATCTCTAGGGTGTTTTCGGTGAGTACTCTGGTCGGCTTGGAAACGGGTTCTATAAATGGGGAAAATGCGGCAAATTCTTTCGGGAGTTTAACGTTTAATTCAGTCGCGATCCCCAGGGATACAGTTACGGGTTGGGCAGCACGAAGAAGTAGGGTAACTCCAGATTGATCTCGGCGAAAGGCAACGGCTTTACCGGTTGCGGTCACCGCATGGCTTTCGACTTCTGCACGTTGGAAGCGGGTATGTTTCATGCGGCGTTGTTGCATGAGGGGAAGTTGATCGTCGTAGTGCTTGGAATTCGGATTTTGAGAGGTGCCAAAGGGGAGTGCGCTGGTAGCCCGTGGGTGTTTACCAAATTCAACGACCATTGTAAATGCGGGGCCTTGTTTGGCGTACCATTTTCCTTGTCTGAAATGCTTGTCGCTTGTACCAAATATTGGATCACCGGTGTAAGAGCCTCCGATGGCGACTGTGGTATCTCCACGTTGGATTACATGTACAGCGCCCCAGGGGACTTTGGTGGTACCGTAGGCGTCTTGTAACATTCGTGCAGCATGCTCTGCTGTAGTGAGCATATACTTTTGAGTTTGTGCATCGGCCTTGAGAATCATGGCGTGTAGAGCTTCTGGCGAGTTTACCCAGTTGGTATATTCCTGACTATAGAGTGTCCACCAGATATGGAAGAAGGTCATAGCAGGACTATCAGGGTGTGCTTTGTAATCCCAGCTCTCGAGCATTTTGATAATTGGAATGAGGTTGGGGTGTACTTCGTTGACATAGGATCTGTTGGTTTGTACAGCTTTTAGTAGTTGAGGAACAGTTTCGACGGCAATAGGGACGACAATGTCGTAGAGGATAGCTTGGTTATCACTGAATGATCGTAGGCCTGTATCAAAGACTTGTCGAAGTCGTTTCGCTCTGTAAGAGTCTGGGTCACGAATGAGCCAGTCATCGAAATCGTCCTCGGTCCAGTCGAGGCCCTCTGTGACGAGCCAAGGGGGGGTGCCTGAGGCTTGTATAAACCCTGAATTGGGATTGAGTACCCATGGGAGTTCATCGGTGATGGATAGAAGGTTGCCCCATAGAACATTATTGGAAGTGGTTGTCAGTGGTGATTCCCAGCGAGTTTGTGTGAGTCGTGAGAGTGAGCTTCGGTCTTCTTTAAGGTCTGACTTATCGCCAACTTTGGCGTTATAGTTGTAGAAAATGTTGTTTGATTTATCTGCATAGATAAGGTGAAAGAGAGGGAGTTGTTGTTTATCCCATGCTTGTTGAAAGGCATTTAAATTTCGTGCACGACCCATATCATAGAGTTGACGTATTCCACCAAAGTCACGGTAACCTCCCACTTTGTAAACGACAGGGTAGGCATCGTCGTAAGCGATAACGGGTCCGTACCAGGTCATGTCTCTGCTTACCTGGTGTCTGGTCATTCCATTGCCTTCCCAAACATGGAGTGGGTGAATATCGGTTTCATTGGTGTAAGGGATTCTGGAGTCGAGTACGCCGTAGATATCCGCCGTGTCGGGTTCATTGGGGGCAAGTGCCCAACCGAGGCGTTCATTGTGTCCCATGAGTAATACCGGGAGACCAAAAATAGTGGCTCCGTACATATTCATGTCGCGAGTAACTAAGTGGGCTTCATACCACTGGAAAATACCGTCATAGTCTGTATGCGGATTCATGACAAGGATGGGATTACCATCTTTTGTACGGGATGCATCTAGCGCCCAAGCGTTGGCTAAAGGGGTACCTTTTGCAGGAGTGTAGACATTGTCATAATCAAGGGGGGCCATGGTTGCCAGGTAGTGGTGTAAAAGTGCAAGGATATCGGTTGGAGTGACTCCTTCGGCCCATTCAGGTGTTCGGTTCGGGTGTTCTATGATCCATGAGTTTACGCCGGAAGCAAATCCTTCACATAAGTGTTGCGTAATTTTGTCAAGAGATTTGTAGGCTTCGTTTGCAAGATCAGCATGACGCATGCGGAGTGCGAGGGTATCGGATTCGATAAAGGCTTCACCGTAGATTTCGGATGCTCGACCATTGGCAACGCGGTAGGCACGTAGCATATCTTCGAGGTGGTCTTCGGCTTGGGCATATCCGAATACAAAGGCCATAGAGCGTGGATTGTTGGCATATATATGAGGGACTCCCCATTCGTCTCTGTAGACGCTGGCATCGTTCCAGAGACGTTCATTTTTTCCGGATGCCTGAGCGTACACAGAAGGAGCGAGCAAAAATATTGTAATAAGAAGTCGTTTAATCATAGAGCAACGAATGAGTATCCACTTTATTGTTGACAATCATTATTTCATAATGTCGAGTAGAAGGCAATGGAAAGCGCAGATTGGTGGTTTTCGTAGAATACTTGCTTATCGCAGGAGCATGCGCAGGGTGATGAGTAGCAGTAGAATGCCCATGACAACGCGTCTTCGTTTGAAAGAAAGGTGGTGATTTATGTGGCGGCCAACGGGACTAAATAGAATTGCACCAAGAATGATACCTGGCGCGAAAGAAATGTTGGCTTGACCATAGGTCCATGGTGCTTCATAGCTTGGCGGGGCGAGTATGTGTGCGAGAGCAGCTGCACTGGCTGAGGTGATCATGATGGCGTTGGATAAAGCGACTGCACGTTTATTGGACACTATGCCTGACCATAGGGACAGGGGGACAAATAGTGCTCCACCTCCTGTACCCGTGGCTCCTGCAATCCCCCCCGCTAGTGCGCCTATACCGAATGATTTTGGATTGTTTTTGACGACTTCACTTTCGTGTACCACATTTTCCTTTAGGAAAAAGGTTCGAAGAGCGGATAGGAATACCAAAAAGATGAAGAGCCATTTTGATACTTCGTCGCTTAGCAGTGTGGTGAGCTTTCCGCCAATGAACCCACCGATGAGGGAGCCTAAAGCAATTGCAGCTATCAGAGAAAAAGGATTTTTCATTGATCCGCGGTTCATGCGAAGGGTATTGTACATAGCAACTGCTATGATGATGATAAGGCTGGAACCCTTGATGGTGTTTATCCCAATTTCAGGGTAAAGATGGGCTAAAATGGGTACCATAAGGAGCCCACCACCAACACCAAGTGCGGAACTGATGATACCGACGCCTGCACCAATGGCGAGCATGGTCAGTATGAAGAGTGGGAGTTCCATGAAGTAATAGTACAGATTTAGTTATGTGAAATAAAATTTATTGAAAATATAGAATTTATCATTGATATTCAGGATTCGATAAATTTTGGATTGAATGAATTTTTTGATTTGAATATGTGTTAAGATTGTATGGATTACTTTAATTAGAGGAGAATGACATGCGGAGCTTTTTAAGTGTTGGGATGGTTTTTTTGTTGATGGCGGGTATAAGTGCTTGTTCTGGTGGTGATTCTGCTCAAGAAGAGGACCCAGCTCCTGCATCAAGTGGTAAGGATGAGAGAAGCAGTGCAAAAGCCGATGGTTCGCCTGCTGAATCGAATTTAGCTTTAACAAGCCTTGAAGATCAAACTGTTGGTGTAGCATGCGGAGTTTGCATTTATAGTATGGAAGGTGAAGGTTGCCCCATTGCTGCAGATGTAAATGGAGAAAAGTTTATGGTTACTTTTGCTGATGGCCTTGAGTTCGATACTCATGGTAAAGGCTTGTGCAGTGCTGATGGTAAAGCAAAAGTGTCGGGTGCAGTTAAAGATGGTAAGTTGGAATTAACTTCACTTGAATTATTTACTGACTAAGTTTACTTAATCATTTGTACTAAAAAAGGGGCATCGCGTCTTGGCGCGATACCCCTTTTTTATTTTTCTACTTTGGCTAAAAGTTTATTTTACAACTTTTTTATAATTTGGTTTTGCTTGAGCTGGACCATTTCCGAGCGCCCAGTATGCCGCGAGTAGGATGTTGTTTTGGAAATCGGGATTGGTCCATACGTCTTCGCGATGGCCTTGTACAGTGTAGTATACGCGTCCTTTTCCCTCTTGACTACACCAAATAATTGGGTAACTTGGGATAGCGTATTTGTCTTGCTTTTTGCCTTCTTCCTCGGTTTCGAGCATAGCGAGCACGTGGATGTTTTTCTTGTTAAGGTTGTTGAATACGTAGTACTCATCATTAACAACCCAAGGTTGAGGTGTTTCGACCATGGTGGGGTGCGTGGGGTCCACAACTTTGATGGAGCCGTTGAATTGTTTCCCGTGTGTTTTGAATTGAGCACCGATTAATTTCGTGTAGGGGGAAATTTTTTCGTCGTTGGTGTGGAAAGTGTCAGTGGCGCAGTGAAAGCCGATGAAACCGCCACCATTTTCAATCCATTTGGTGAGTTCGGCTACACCGGTATCGCTCATGCCTGGGCTCCCGTCAGTCCCACCGGAAATGGTGAGGTCACCAGTGGTATAAAAAATGACCAGGTCGAATCGTTCCAGGGTAAGTTCATTGATTAGACGAGCATCTTTAGTAGATACGAGAGTAGCCCCGTTTTCGTCACAGAGTTTCTGCATAATGGTAGTCACAGGGTTTTTGACGTGATTATTACTTTTTTTTACGACGCCGTGTTGGAAGCCTGATGACTTTGTGAGTAATAGTACCCGTGGTCCTTCTTGGGCCGTGGCGGTGGCGCTGAATATAAGTGCGACGAATGCACAAGTAATGCTTTTTAACATGGGGATGACTCCTTGATTGTGGTGCGATGCACCGTTTTATTTGGGTATAAAGTTTACTGCTTTTCGGGTTGGTACTACAAGTGACTAGGCGGACCTTAGGCGATAATGCCTTTTATTGGATGATTGTCTTCTACACCGGTAAGGCGGAGATCGAGTCCTTGATGTGGGACACTGAGCTTTTTATGGTCGAGTCCGAGCTGATGGAGAATCGTGGCATTCAGATCAGCAATAGCAACTGGCTTTTCAACGATGTTGTAGCTGAATTCATCGGTTTTTCCGTAGGTGATGCCGGGCTTGATGCCAGCACCAGCCATCCACATAGAGAAACAACGAGGGTGATGGTCACGTCCATAATCTTCGGGGGTCACACTACCTTGGGAGTAAACGGTGCGACCGAATTCACCGCCCCATACGAGGAGGGTATCGTCGAGGAGACCGCGTTGTTTGAGATCTTTTAGTAGTGCAGCGGAGGGTTGATCGACATCGGCGCATTGTTTGGTCATGTGGTCGGGGAGGGCGTTGTGGTGATCCCAGCCCATGTGATAGAGCTGAATAAAGCGAACATCGCGCTCGGCCATGCGTCGAGCGAGAAGGCAGTTACGAGCGTAGGAGCCAGGAACGTGAACATTGGGGCCGTACATGTCGAGAATATGTTGGGGTTCGTCGGAGATGTCGGTGAGATCGGGAACGGATGTTTGCATACGGAATGCGAGTTCATAAGAGTCAATGCGGGTTTTAATTTCGGGATCTTGTGCGCTGAGGAATTTCTCCATGTTGAGATCGCGGATTTGGTCGAGCATTTGTCGGCGTGTTGGGGTATCACAACCTGCTGGATTGGTAATATAGAGCACAGGCTCTTTACCACTGCGCATTTTAACACCTTGATATTGGGTGGGGAGCATGCCGCTTCCCCAGAGTCGATCGTACAGGGGTTGCCCAGCGGCACGCCCGGTTCCGCGGGAGACCATGACCATGAAGGTGGGGAGGTCGCGGTTAGCAGTACCAAGTCCGTAAGCAATCCAAGCGCCCATGCTGGGACGTCCGGCGAGTTGGGAACCTGTTTGGATAAAGGTGATGGCGGGGTCGTGGTTAATGGCGTCGGTATGAACAGAATTTATGAGACAAATATCGTCGGCGCAACTGCCGATATGGGGCAGGAGTTCACCAAAGGCGGTTCCACTTTGTCCGTGTTGTTTGAAATCGAATACGGATTTGATGACGGGGAATTCTTTTTGGTTGGCGGTCATGCCAGTGAGCCGTTGCCCCATACGTATCTCGTCGGGAAGCTCGGTCATGTGAATTTTGTCGAGATTGGGTTTCGGATCGAAGAGCTCTATTTGCGAGGGAGCGCCGGATTGAAACATGTAGATGACACGTTTAGCTTTGGGTGCATGGTGTGTGGCCTCAAGAGCATTAGCAGCCATGGCTTGATTACCCATGACTCCAAGTGCGGTGGCACCCATCCCACAGCTAGCCGCTTGAAGGAAGTGGCGGCGATTGATTTCTTGTCCAAGTGCTTGTTGTTTCATCGTACATTCTCCAAATCGGTGGTGTGCCGAGTAAATCTGTGCGTTATTCTTTGGTGATGGTTTCGTCTAAATTTAAAATTACACCGGCTATGGCTGAATAGGCAGCTAATTGTATTCTATCGATTGATTGGTCGGGTTCGGAGGCACCGGGTGTCAGAAATTCTTCGGCTTGTTTTGTATTCGCATTGAAACGGTCCAAGTATCTGGTGAATCCTTGAGTTAAAATGTTTAGTTCGCGTTGGGTTGGGTACCGTCCAGTAGCGAGACGGAATCCGAGTGCGATTCTTTTCTGTGGCTGGTTTCCACCTTCCTGAATCATGCGTTGGGCTAATGAACGGGCTGCTTCTACGTAAGTAGTGTCGTTGAGTAGGGCCAAGGCTTGTAGCGGAGTATTTGTGCGAGCACGTTTAATGTAGCAAACCTCGAAGCTGGGAGCGTCGAAGGTACTCATGGTGGCGTGGGGGACTGTGCGCTTACGTACGGTGTATAAGCTTCGGCGATAAAGATCTTTGCCATTAGCAATGACATAGGGACCTTGGTTGGCGCCCCCAGCAAGCTCCATCCACATACCATCGGGTTGGTAGGGTTTCACTGCTGGACCACCGATGTCCCGTACAAGTAGTCCGCTAGCGGCGAGAGCATTGTCACGTATGAGCTCGGCTTGGAGGCGGAAACGTGGGCCACGAGCCAGCAGAATGTTGTTGGAATCGTGTACGGATAGTTCAGGGCGCAGGTCTGAATTTTGTCTATAGGTGGCACTCATCATGATGGTTTTTTGAATAGCTTTAAGATCCCAATCGAGGCGGATAAATTCAAGAGCCAGCCAGTCGAGAACTTCGGGGTGTGTAGGAATGGCACCTTGCGTACCAAAGTTATCGAGAGTACTGACTATGCCTTGGCCAAAGAATTTTTCCCAAAGTCTATTGACTGTGACACGCGCAGTAAGGGGGTTATCATCAGAGACGAGCCATTGCGCAAGACCTAGTCGATTTTTTGGAGTGCCTTCTGGTAACTGTGGAAGGAAGGCCGGAATTTCAGAATAGAGTTCTTCGCTGGTATCGGCTGCGTCGTATACTCCGCGATCGAGGCGGTAAGTCTTTCTCGGTTCCTTGCGCTCAATCATAACCATGACGCTGGGAACATTGACGGAGTCTGTATAGACTTTTTTATCACGTTCAATTTGTGCGAGGGGTTCACGTGCGAGAGTGATTTGGAGGTTTTTTCTTGAATCTTTGATTCCATTTAGTGAGGCGATATCTTTTTCAGATAATTTGTCTAGGGTGTGGACGGGGAGTGCGCGGATCATGGTATCAAGGATTTCATTTTCATTGAGGACACGATTAAAGGTACGTAAATCCTTGAGGCCACCGCGGAAGTAATTATTAAATGTGCCTCCACCAAAGCGAAGTGCAGTTTTGCTATTGATGGATTTAGTGAGGGTATCTTGCTCTATGAGATTTCGAACATAGACGCCATTCATATAGACCTTAAGCCCTTTGGCTTTACTGGAGCCATCATAGCTGAGGGCAACATGCACCCATTTTCCGGTAATGAGACGCTCGGTGCTTTTAAGGCGAATGGCGTTTTTATCTATTTCATTCGCTAAGGTGATGAGGAGTTCGCGGCGTTGAGTAGTAGCGAGTGTGAATCCTTTTTGCTGATCAGTCTTATCAGCTTTGGTGAGTATAGGACCATTGCTTTTGAATTGTATCCAGAGCGATATCGTAAAGGGCTTATCGTGCTCAAATGTATGGGCTTGTTCAAGGTCAAGGGATGATTCAGGAGTGCCGCGCATTTCAAGTGTCTTACCAAAGAGTCCGTCGATCCAGTCTACATCATTGGCTTTTAAGCCGGAAAAGGGGTTGTCGCCTTTGAACGCTTGATGGTAATCGGGTTTTACTTCGGGTTGGCCATAGGCTTTAATCAATCGTTCTTGGGCCTTGGCGTGATTATCGTTGATGCTTTTTTCAATAGGTTTAAATGCTTCTTGTGTTGCTTTAATTTTAGCATCGAAGTCGGCGAGTTTTTTTTCTTGCTCAGCAGTGGCAAGTGAGATGACACTGCCTGCGTTTCCACGTGTCTCATTGTAAACACCTCGGTCTTCGGTGTGGTTAAAGAAAGAGAAGAATTGGTAAAACTCTTTTTGGCTGAAGGGATCGTATTTATGGTCGTGGCAACGTGCACACCCCAGGGTTAGTCCGAGGAATACAGATCCGGTAGTTTCTACACGGTCAACGATGTTTTCGGTGCGCCATTCTTCTTCAATGGTGCCGCCTTCGGTATTGGAGCGATGATTGCGGTTGAAGCCGGTGGCGATTTTTTGTGAGAGGGTTGCGTTGGGAAGCATGTCGCCGGCAATTTGTTCGATGGTGAATTGATCAAAGGGCATATTGGCGTTGAAAGTGTCAATAACCCAATCACGCCAAGGGTGCATGTCACGGCCAAAATCATTTTGAAATCCGTTGGAGTCAGCATAGCGCGCGCCATCAAGCCAGTTGATGGCCATACGTTCGCCGTAGTGCTTAGAAGCGAGAAGGCGATCGAGCATATTTGAGTACGCTTGAGAAGAGGCGTCTTTTAAGTAGGTGTCAATATCTTCCAGAGTTGGTGGGAGGCCTGTTAAGTCAAAGGCCGAACGGCGAATAAGGGTTTCCCGATCGGCTTCCGGTGCGGGTTCAATACCTTCGTCTTTGAGGCGTAAAAGAATGAAATTGTCAATGGGATTGTTAGCGGTATATTTTTTATCTACCGTTGGAATTGGGTGCTCTTTAGGAGGCTCAAAAGCCCAGTGGTTGGCCCATACGGCACCTTCATCGATCCAGCGTTTTACGAGGCCAATTTCTTCTTTGTTGAGAGTCGGCTTCCCACCATCGGGAGGAGGCATGACTTCTTTGGGATCTTCTGAGGCGATACGATCGATGAGAATACTGTCGGCGATGTCGCCGGGAGAAATAACTTCGGCTTTAGCGGCATCTTCAAGGTCGAGGCGTAAATCGCCTTTTACTGTTTTGGCATCGGGACCGTGGCAATGGAAACAGCGGTCGGCGAGTATAGGACGAATATCTAGATTGAAGTCGACTGGACGTTGAGCTTCAGCAAAAGTATCGGACATGAATGTCCCGAGTCCGATAGATAATAAGAGGCTTGTAATGCACAAGACGTTGCGATGGATCATGATGCGCGAACTCCAGTGGCATAAGACTTTATTGCTAAGTCACGAGGGCCACAATATTGTAAATGGATACTTTGATCTATAATTACAACACATTGTAGAATTGGATTCAAGGTTGGAGTAGTCTAAGTTTGGATTATTTGCGTAAAAGCTCTAATTGATAGGGGTTTGTGGTGGTCTTTCCATGTAGGACGTCGCCTACGATTTTATGAGTGCCGGAGGGGATTTGGACGTTGTTTATGGTGATTTTTTTAGCCTCTTTGGGGATGAAACGCGTGTAGGTGGCGTGGGCGATTTTTAGGGTGATGTTACCTGCTTGTTTTTGAGGGTAAAGGTGGACGGTTATGTCGTAGGTGTTTTCTTCCGGGAAGTGGGTGTTCCAATAGCCGTCTTTTTCGTTCGGTGCCCAAGATGGCCCGTACCAATCTTGACGTGTGAGTGCTGTGGGATTTTCGTGAGGGGTTCCAGCATGAATTAATGGAGGAGCATAGTTATTGTCGCGTGTGGAGGAAACGTCATCGAACCATGCATCGTATTTGGCCTTGAGTGCTGTTGCTACAAAGAGTTGAGAATCTATGAGATTGTTGGTTTCACCGGGATCGTTTTTGAGATCGTACAGTTCTAGTTTGGGGTCGCCTTTGAAGCTAGGCTGGTAAAAACCGTTGGGGTGAACAAGTTTCCACCGTTTATCACGAATCATGAAGTTATTATAACGGGTGGCTTCGTTTCCGCGATGAGATTGCATGACAATCGTGCGGTTAGCCCATTCGGCGTCGACATTTTCGAGCACGGGGAGGAAGCTACGTCCGTCGAGTTTGAGGTCTTTGGGTACGGGAACATTGCAGACGTCTAGGATGGTGGGCATGATGTCGATGTTGGCGGTGAGGTGATCGCGGGTGGTGCCGGCTTTGAATTTCGAGGGCCAGTGGAGCCAAAGTGGAGAGCGAACGCCGCCTTCGAGAACCTGGGTTTTTTTGCCGCGGAAGGGACCTACGTAGCGCATGGTGTATGGACCGTTATCGTTCATGTAGATGACGAGGGTGTCTTCGGTGAGTTGTTGATCGTCGAGGAAGGAGAAGAGACGGCCCATATTTTGATCGATGTTCTCGATCATGGCGAAGATGCGGGCAACTTTATCGCGATTTTCTTTGGCTTTTTCGCCAGTTAATGGTGGTACGTTGATGGATTCGAGTTCGCGTTGGAGGTATTTTTGGTAAAGTTCTTCGGGGACATCGTGTAGAGGATTGTGTGGGGCGTTGGTGGCGATGTAGGCGAAGAAAGGTTGTTTGGCTTTCTTTTGTTTCTTGATGTATTTCATGGTAGCGTCGAAATAGACGTCGGTGCAATAGCCTTTGGTTTTGATGGGATCGCCGTTATGAAAAAGCCAAGCATCGGTGTATCTTTTTTCGTTTTCGGGATGGTCTGCCGGTTGGGCGAGACCGCCTCCACGGTGGACGAGGGCTTCGTCAAAGCCTTGATCGGTGGGGCGCATGGGGTAGGAGTCGCCCATGTGCCATTTACCGAAGACGCCTGTAGCGTAACCGGCGTCTTTAAGGATTTCGGCGATGGTTACTTCTTCGGTGTCCATCATGGAACGTCCGAGCCATGTGTCGATGCAGCGTGTGCGCAGGTGGTAGCGTCCGGTCATGAGCGATGCGCGGGTAGGGGAGCATACCGGGTTGACATAGAAGGTGGACATGGATGCGGAACGTGAGGCCATCGCGTCGAAGTGGGGAGTGTCGAGGAGGGTGTTTCCTGTAATACCGAAATCGCCGTAGCCCTGATCGTCGGTCATGACGAGGATGACGTTGGGGCGATCGGCAGCGTGGGTGAGGGTACAGAATACTAAGATGGTGGCTAGTGCTACAACGATCTTATTTATCATTAGGAGATTTCCTTATTTTTAGAATGCAATATATTATAGCCGGAGTTCAAAGAAGAGTCGATAAAAAACAGAATTTACGTTTTGAAACACATTAAAGACAGGATTTCCATTTTCCACAATCAGCATGTGCAGTCCTGTAACTAAGCTGCCATAGATAATGATTGAGATTATTATAAGTCGCGACAAAGAATCTGGATAAATAATAAATTTCCGTCGACAATGAGGGCATTGGTGCTGACCTGCTAAGGAAGCTGAACCCAATTCTTCGTCAGTAAGATTTTTATGGGAACGTGGACAAATGGCAGACATAAATCTATCGTTAAATTTTCAGTGCATAGTCGCCCCAGTAGGGCACTTCTTTTTTTAGTGACGCGAGGTGGTCCTCGATGATTTTTTGGAGTTCGGCGACTTTTTCGGAGTTGGATTCGGCACGGTCCCATTCTTCGGAGGGATCTTCTTCGAGATTAAAAAGCAGGGGGACTTTGCCATTGAAGTGTTGGATTTTAGTTTGGCTGGAGGTTTTGATGTGGAGTTTCCAGTCGCCTACGCGGACGGCATGGAGTTCACGGGAGCCGTAGAAGAAAAGAGGATCGCGTTGATGATTGCGGGTGCCTTTTTTGAGGACCTTGGTGATGTCGCGTCCGTCAATAGTGCGGTCTTGGGTGGTCATGACACCTGCGAGGTTGAAGGCGGTGGGGAGGATGTCCATGGTGCTGGTGGGTTCGCGGCAAACGATTCCTGCGGGGACTTCTCCGGGCCACCAGGCGATGCAGGGTTCGCGGACGCCGCCTTCCCAGGTGGAGCCTTTGCCGTCGCGGAGGTGTCCGGCGGAGCCGCCTTTTTCGTTTTTGATGATCCAGGGGCCGTTGTCGGAGGTGAAAATGACGAGGGTGTTTTTATCGAGTCCTTGTTTCTTTAAGGTCTTGAGGATTTCGCCGACGCTCCAGTCGATTTCTTCGATAACGTCGCCGTAGAGGCCTCGACGGGATTGGCCTTGGTGGGCTTTACCGGGGTAGAGGGGGACGTGGGGCATGGCGTAGGGGAGGTAGCAGAAGAAGGGGCCTTTTTTGTTTTTCTTGATGAATTGGATGGCGCGTTCGGTATAGATCTTAGTGAGTTTGGATTGATCGGGGTTGAGCTCTTTGATTTCGTTGCCTTCGAGCAGGGGGATGTCAACCCATTTGGGTGGAATCATGTCGTTGGAGTAGGGGAAGCCTAAGTATTCATCAAAGCCATGGGCGAGGGGAAGCAATTCATTGGAGCGTCCAAGGTGCCATTTGCCGAAAGCGGCGGTGGCATATCCGGCAGACTTGAGGCCTTCAGCAATAGTGATTTCTTTGGGGTGAATGCCGCGATCGGAGGAGGGGCTGAGTACCCAGCGGAATCCTGAGCGCACAGGGAGGCGTCCGGTTAAGAGGGCGTATCGTGATGCGGAACAGGCGGGGGATGCGGAGTAAAATTGAGTAAAGCGCATGCCTTCTTGAGCCATTTGATCGAGGTGAGGGGTGCTGATGGTGGGGTGGCCATAGGAGCCAAGATCGCCGTAGCCGCCGTCGTCCATGAAGAGTACGATGATATTAGGTTTATGAGTAGCGTGAACAAGGCTGGGGATGAGAAAAGTAGCGAGACAGATCATAATGGCGAATGGGCTACGCACAGATTTTCTCCTAGTAGGTTCTTTGTAATGTGCAGTCTGCATAATAACGAATCGATTTTGCTTGTGCAATTTGCTACTCTACAGTCTGTTGCGCAACATGGAATGATTGGAAGAATTCATGTCATATATTACGGATGATTTTTTGTTGGAGACTGATACAGCGGGTGTTTTGTATCACGAGTGGGCAAAGGATATGCCTATTATTGATTATCACAATCATTTACCCCCGGAAGATGTTGCCGAGAATCGTCAATTTTCTGATATGGCGGATATTTGGTTGGCCGGGGATCATTATAAGTGGCGTGCGATGCGGAGTAATGGGATTTCGGAGCGATTGTGTACGGGAAGTGCACCGGGGCGTGAGAAGTTTCAAGCATGGGCGGAGACAGTACCAAAGTTGTTGCGCAATCAGTTGTATCCATGGACCCATTTGGAATTGAAGCGTATTTTTGGTCTGGATACCTTGCTGAACGGAGAAACAGCAGAAGAGATTTGGCAGCATGGAAATGCTTTGCTTGAAACGCCGGAGTATTCGGCACGGGGGTTATTGTCTAAAGCCAATGTGAAGGTGATTTGTACAACGGATGATCCAACGCATTCGCTCGAACATCATATAGCCGTTGCGCAGGATGAAACGTGTGTAGTGGATATGCGGGCGACGTGGCGTCCGGATAAAGGGATGGCGATAGATGACTTGGATGGTTTTAATTCTTGGTTGGATAAGCTTGCTTCGGTGTCTGATATTCATGTGCGTAGTTACGATAGTTTTTTCGAAGCCCTAAATAAACGGCATGATCTTTTTCATGCGCAGGGGTGCCGATTATCGGATCATGGAATTGCGACTGTTTGGGCAGAGGACTATACAGAAAAGGATATTCGGTTGATTTTTGATAAAGCCCGAACGAAGACGGCGCTGACTCAACTCGAAATAAATCAGTTTAAATCTGCAATGTTGTATGAGTTTGCTCTGATGGATCATGCAAAGGGCTGGACGCAGCAATATCATGTAGGCGCTATGCGAAATTTAAATACGCGTATGTTTAAACAATTGGGACCGGATACCGGATATGACAGTATGGGGGATGCTACTTATGCGAAACCGATGGCGAAATTATTTGACCGATTGAATGAAACTGATCAGTTGGCGAAGACGATTGTGTATAACATTAATCCTCGGGACAATGATTTGTTGGTTACGATGCTTGGGGCCTTTCAGGATGGAGAGGTTGCCGGGAAGATGCAGCATGGTTCGGGGTGGTGGTTTGCCGATCAAAAGTCCGGGATGGAGATGCAGATCGAATCGTTATCTCAAAATGGTTTGTTGAGTCGTTTTGTTGGGATGCTGACAGATAGCCGTTCGTTCTTGAGCTTTCCTCGACACGAGTATTTTCGACGAATTCTGTGCAATATGATGGGGAATGATATCGAAAAAGGCTTACTTCCAAATGAAGTTAGTTTAGTTGGGGAAATGGTGAAAGATGTTTGTTATAACAATATTTGCAGTTATTTGGGATTTGAAAAATAATAATCTACTTTCTCCTTGACTTGGAATAAATGTGTTATGCTTTGTTCGTAGTTTAAATCGATATTGGCACTTTTTGTGGAGAATAAAATGCGCTTGATGATAATGTTGGTGGCGATGATTCAGTTTGCTGCTCTGGGGTATTCTGCTGAAACAATTACGTTTACGGATGAAGATGTTCAAAAGGCCCCCTTGTTATTTAAAAGTAATAGAGTGATATCTAAAAGTAAATCAAGGAAGAAAAACACCAATATGGAAGAAGAGCAAGCCGCCGAAGAGCAAGCAAATGAAGAGAAAGTCGAGGAAGAAGAAGTTATCGATTCATTTGTTGTTTTTAAAGGAAATCGTCGATTTCATATTGCTTCCTGTAAATTGGTTACCAAGAACCGTGGTGCCCGCACAACAGTAAATGGTGCAAAAGCTATTGAAGCTCGATACAATCCATGCGGTACGTGTTCTCCAAAAGCATATAAAAACCCTCCAACGACTAAAGGTAAAGGGGCAAAAAAAGAAATTAAATCAGGTGAGAAAACGACACCCACTAAAACGGAAAAACCTGCACCCAAACCTGCGTCCAAGCCTGAACCTGACTTTGATCCAGTTGAGGTTTCTGCGCCTACGGTAGATCCCGATTCTGAAATTTAATTATACCAATTCTGATTTAGTCTGCTGGTTGTCTCTTTGCTTTATGGTTTCGCGTGAGCAGATGAGGATGGAAGTGGTGATGAGAAGGATACCTGTAATCTCCATGATTCCTAAAGTGCGATCCCAAAATAGGTAATCATAAGTTGCTGCGATGGGGATAGAGCAGAGCCCTACAAGGGCCATAAGCATGGGGTTACCTTTACGGAATGCTTTGGTGACCCATATTTGACCAAGTGTTCCGAATCCCGCCATGAGTAGTAACCAGCGTCCGGATTCCCAATGAAGATTGGGGAGAGGTTCGTTTCCTATGAATTGAGTAATTAGGAAAATACAGAATGTAAAAAGAGTTGCACATCCGGAAAAGTGGGTGACAATGGTAACTGTGGGGAGTTCTCTTAGATAGCTCATACTGACTTGTGCACTTGCAATGAAGAAGGCAGCAAAGAGTGCTAGTGTTATGGGAAATAAGTTGCCTTCAAAGCGAGGTTGTTCCATAAATACTACACCAACGAACCCGATGAGTGTGGCAATCCATATAGGAGCGGTGTGTGCGCGTTTATTGAGCACGGCGACGATTATGCTGACCCAAATGGGACTAGTCTTTAAAAGTGTTAACGCGTCAGTAATCGTAAGATGGGTAATGGCGTAAAAGTTACAAGCGATAGATATCATACCGAAAATACTTCGAGTCCAAAGGGCTGTAGGGCCAAAGATGACTGGACGAGTTTTTAAGATTCGGCATGCGATGAGAGCCAGAACGAATGTGAGCACAATGCGGCTAAATACGACAAACGACCAGTGATATGTATGACCCATACCATGTGCGAGTGCCGCCATCGTAGCCATCGAGGCTGTGCCCATAAACATGGTAAAAGGCGTATAGCGGTCACGTGAATAAATGGGGAAGTCTCCGATTTTCAGGAGGTGGCATCATACGCGACTATAGAATGGTATTGCAATGCAAAACGCCGGGTAGATGTCGAAGCTACCCGGCGTTTCGTGTTCTCATGGTATTCCTGATAATGAGGGATATACCTTAGAAAGAGTAGCCCCACTGGAGATATAAGAAATCAACGTCTTCATCGCTTCCAGTGTCTTCGATATAGTCCCCTGCAGCAAAGTAGCTGTAACCGAGGATAATATCTTGGTGTTTGTTGATCGTGTATTTGATGAGGGCGTCATATGTTACGCCTAGGTCGTTTTTATCAGCCGCAGGTCGTGCAGATGCGCCTGTTAAGGAGTAAAGACCATCGTCTTTACTTTCAAGTTCTAAGAAATGAATGCCACTACGCAATAGGACTTTTTTATGGGGTTTGGCTGTGATAGTGAGTCTGTAGTCGACGATATTTTGACGTCCAACCAAATCGGTAAAGCTCAAATACGCATGCGCAAGCGAGAAGAGGTGGCTAAATGTTTCAATGTCATCATCGCCGGTAGGATGGTCAAGTCCGAGTCTTACAGCAGGGGGCCAAGCGACGTCTGAGAAGGAGTATGTGGCTTCTGCAGTGAACATCCATGCCTGATGTCCATGTCTGTATCGTCTTCTTGACCAAATTGATAAGCGAGTTCAGTGTCAAAGCTAATGGCATCGTTGTATATACCATAATAACGGCCACCAATTCTGTAACAGTCTTCTTCATTGCCTGTATCGTGGCGGTTTCTATGAGTAAGGGCATAGAAGTCCATATTGGTTTTATCTGTGAGGCCGCGAGTATAGTGCATTTACCATACGAGTGCATCGTGATCGATCATGATAGGGGATACCACGAGTACATGTGCTACATAACCATCCCTTTGAATAGCGAGAACGCCCCCATCGAAGTTGCGACGGTTATTGGCCCAATCAAGTGGACTGATAAGGCGTTGTTTAGCAAATTGAATGTCTTGAAGACCGAGGCGTAACGTCATGTCATGATCGAGATCCGTAAAGGATTTATCGATAAAGAGGTTGCCAAAGTAACCTTCGTTGATATCAAGTACAGCTCGCTTTTCACCAGGGAGGTCACGGTTGTTTGCAGTGTTCATTCGGCCTTCAACAAAAAGGTGCCACGTCTCGCCAATGTGGTTATCAGCATGTGCTTGGGTGGGAAAAAGGGTGAAATCGTGATCGTTATCGCCGCCGATACCAAAATTGTTCCAGTCTTCGTAACGAATACGCTGTTCACCGCCTACAGATACCCAAATGGAATCGGAGATTTCAATTTTTTTAACTTGGATCAAAAAAATTTGAAAGAAACTTTGAATAATTTTTGAATGAATTAGAGTTGGGTTGAGCGAAGGTAAATTATAAAAAAATAAAGAAAGGGTGAATGGCGGGTTCACGAAGGATTACAAAGATATAACTTTTTCACGGTGAACAATTTTTTAAATTAAATAATATTAAGGTATATACAAAGTTTATTGTAGTTAGTTTATTATTGGCTCTCAAGCATGTTTTTAAATCGTCTCATGCCGCTGAGCCAACGGTCATAGTCATCCGTTTTACGTTTCATGTAGGTTTCCACAATGAGATGGGGGAGAATGAGAAATTGTTCTTCTTTGATGCCTTGCATGACGGTTTCAGCAAGTTGTTCGGGTTCGAGTACTCCATCGCCTGCAGCAGACTTGGCTAGGCCTGTATCGATATCGAGGGTCATTTTACTTCGTACAGCTTGTGGACAGATAATGGATACTTTGATGCCTTGATCGCCGTGGGCAATGGCGAGGGATTCAGCGAATCCAATCGATGCATGTTTTGTCACAGAGTAGGGGGCAGAACCGAGCTGGCTGAGGAGACCGGCTGCAGATGCGGTGTTTAGTAAATAGCCGTTACCTCGTTTGAGCATATGGGGAAGCATATGACGAGCCGCAAAAACGTGAGCGAGAACATTGACTTTCCAAAGGCGATCCCAGTCTTCATTTGGTGAGGATGCTGCGTGGTCGGGATCGGTACAGAGTATACCTGCGTTTGAGCAGAAGATATCGATAGGTGCAATATCCGTTTCGATTTTTTGGATAAGTGCTTGGATTTGGGATTCATCAGTGACATCAATGGTTCTTGGAATACCGCCAATTTCTGAGGCTACACGTTGGGCATCGGATTCAACTATGTCGGCGACAATGATATTTTTAGCACCTTCTTGCTTAAATCGGCGGCAGAGACCTTCACCAATACCGCTTCCACCGCCAGTAACTACGATTGTTGTATTATGTATGTCCATTATTTTTCCTTCTTGGTCTGGTGCGTATATGTATTGTGCGAATGTTGAACAGTGATTGAAATTTGTATGGAACTCTAACTTAATTTTAGGGATGAAGTTTTTAACACGTACACTACCAATGTACAGTCCATAAGTAAACAATGTAAAATGATATATTAACGAATGTCTTTTTTAGGAGTACACTATAGTGCGATGGCAGTTATTATATAATAGAGGCCTCATGGCCTGTATCTTTTTAACAAGTTTCGGGGTATCAATGGTATATGCCGATTCGGCATTTGATGCGGAAATTCCTGTAGATGATGAGGGAAATGTACCGTTTCGTTTTGTACATAAAGCGATGGGGACGGATTTCGTTTTTGATATTTATATGCGCGAAGGCGATGTGGGCTATGATGATTTAGCCCCTTTGGCAGAGGAAGCCTTTGAATTGGTGGATGCACTGGAGCAGGAGATCAGTAGTTGGATAAAAACCAGTGATACGAGCCAAATAAATGCTTTTGGAGCTAAGGAGCCCGTTCCTGTTCGGCAAGGGGTGTATGATTTGCTGGAATTTTCACGTAAAGTTCATCGGGAAACTGATGGTATTTTTGATATTACGGTAGGGCCTTTAATTGAATTATGGAAAATTCCACTTGCCGAAGGTACCGTACCGGATGCGAAAGAATTGACCAAAGTACTTAATCGTGTAGATATGAATAAGGTGAAAATTGACCCTGATGGAAAGAAAGTATCCTTTGCGGTGGAGGGGATGCGGATTAGTTTTGGGGGGATTGGAAAAGGCTTGGCGTTGGACCGGGCAGCCGAATATTTAATAAAGGAGGGCGTGAAGAGTGCTTTATTGGCTGGGGGGAATAGTTCTATGGTGGGGATTGGTGCCCCTCCGGGTAAAGAATTCTGGAATATCGGGATTCATAACCCGTATAATGATGGAATGAGTCTTGAAACAGTTCGCCTACGTAATCAGGCGCTCTCTACATCAGCCTGTTACCATCATTTGGCTGGCGTTACAGGGGAGCCTTGTGGGATTTTTGATCCACTTACTGGGCAAACTGCAACGGACTTGTTGAGTGCTACGGTTGTGGCACAAACAGGTATGCAAACGGATGCATTGAGTACATCATTTTATGTGATGGGTATAGATGAAGTTGCAAAGTATTGCAAGACGCATCCTGAGGTGAGTGCAATTCTGGTTCCGAATCCGAACGATTCAAAGCCTAAGCCTGTTTATATAAATATGGATAAATAATTTAGCAATTTACTATTTAAGGAAACTAAGATAATGGGTAACGAATTGTCACGTAGAAATTTTATAAAAGCTACTAGCACGGCTGCGGGTATAGCAGCAGCTTCTGGCATTAATCCACGCTCTTATGCTGCGAACGAAAAAATTCGTTTGGGTATTATTGGTGCAGGTAAGCAAGCACAAATTGCACACATGGGCCAAGGGCTTCGTGTGAATGCGGATCAAATTGAGATCGCAGCAATTTGTGATGTGTGGAGCATTAGCCGTAATTCCGCTCAAAAAATCTTAAAAGAATCAGAAGTGTTGAATTCTGATGCTAAGGTTTATATTGATTATAAAGAGATGTTGGATAGAGAGAAGTTGGATGCAGTATTGATTGCCACACCTCTTTTTGAACACTACCCTATGGTTATCGCATCCCTCGAAGCGGGTTGTCATGTATTCTGTGAAAAGACTATGACTATGACTATTCAAGAAAGCCGCGACATTGTAGAAAAATGTAATGAGACCGGTAAATTTGTTCAAATTGGTCACCAACGTCACTACAATCCATACTACAACAAAGCGATGTGGTTGGCACGTGATAAAGGTATGATCGGTCGTATTTCTCATATCACTGCTCAGTGGCACCGTAACGAATCTTGGCGCCGTAAGTTACCTCGTGACTACACACCAACTGCTGAAGATAAAAAATATATCAAGGATCTGGATCGTCACGTAAACTGGCGCTTGTATAATGATACATCTGCTGGTCTAATGACAGAATTGGGAACACACCAGTTGGATGTTGCTTCTTGGTTCTTGGGGTCTATTCCTACCAAAGTAAACGGTATGGGAAGTATTGAGTACTGGAAAGATGATCGCGATGCAGAAGACCACACAGCATTGTTGTATGAGTGGACTGTTAAGCCTGGTAGCAAGGGACATTTCCCTGTGAAACGCCGTACAAGCCGTCAGTCTGAAGCGCGTTTAAATAGTAAATACAAAGTTCGTATGACCTATTCCAGTATTTGTACAAACGCGAATAGCCACTATGGCGAATTAATTCAAGGTGACCGTGGTGCTTTCTCTTTGATGGGTGAAAGTGGATTGCGTTTCCATGCAGAGCCTTGGTATCAAGATTATTTGGCTGCTGTAGCTGCGCGCAAAGCAGGTGAAAAAGTAGCTGCAAAAACGTCTAAATCCTATATCCCTGGTGCCGCTGAAGATGCGGGGATTGAAATTCCCGTATGGACGGATGCA
>Ga0315321_10000014_pt1 | contig 94501 bp, 67 predicted proteins | sample M180m21515metaG_FD_203464 | JGI IMG/M metagenome (GOLD analysis project Ga0315321, IMG submission 203464) | Ammonia-oxidizing marine archaeal communities from Monterey Bay, California, United States - M1 80m 21515 | ecosystem: Environmental > Aquatic > Marine > Intertidal zone | place: USA... | reverse complement strand
CTCGTTGTTGGCGGCGAAGCCCTGTTTGTTCTCGGTGGAGAGGAAAGGCGTGTCCTTTTCTGCAAATTGTGTGGTTGAGAAAACCGCCATCATTCGGTAGTAATCCCGTGTCGGAATCGGGTCAAATTTGTGGTCGTGGCACTTGGCGCACTGAAGCGCGTGACCGAGGAAGGTTTGCCCCACTGAGTCGGTTACATCATCCAGCCACTGTTGCCTGGTGATGCGGAACACGCTCATCCCTGTTTGTTCCCATGGGCCCATGCGGAGGAAGCCTGTGGCGAGCCGGTTGTCAGTTGATGTTGGGTTCAGCTCGTCACCAGCAATCTGCTCACGCACAAACTCCGCGTAGGGCTTGTCTTGGTTAAAAGATCGGATCACATAATCGCGGTACCGCCATGCATTGGGACGGGAGTAATCGTTCGCGAAACCAGCCGTGTCTGCGTATCGGGCAACGTCAAGCCAGTGTTGGGCGAACTTTTCTCCGTATTGTGGATAGCTCATCAACGATGCAACCAATTCCGCAACCGCTGTGTCGGGATCTGACTGGTAGGCGTCCGTGAACTCACTGGTTCTGGGCCAGTTGGATTGGGTTTCTGGCGGCAGACCTGTCAAATCAAAGCTCAGGCGTCTCGCTAGTTCAGCACCTGTTGCAGAGGGTGCAGCGGGAATGTTCTGTTGTTCGAGCTTTCGCTCAATGAACCAGTCAACAGGGTGAACGCCGGCAGGTGGTTGCACGACTTTCAAAGGCTGGTACGCCCATAAACTGGATGGCTCATACCTCCGATTACTCCATTCGGCAGCCAGACCACCTGAAGTCTGAACGATAACGCCTTGGGAATACGCGTGACGTATCTGTTGGACAATATCATCGTTGGGCCATGGAGCACCCAAGTCGATCCATTGTCGAATCCAGGTGGACTCCTCGTCTGTGAGGCTCTCCGACTCTTTCGGCGGCATCTCGTAACCCGACTCCTTGCGCGTCGTCACCACGTAAAGATAGCTGTCACGGCCAGCTTCTGGGATCAGAACGTCATGCTCGAACGACTCACCGCCCCTGAGCATGGCCGACCGGCTACGCATGTCGAAACCGCCACCCAAATCTTCAGGGTCCGCGCCATGACATGCAAGGCATTTGTCGGCGAATAAACGCTTTATCTGCAGCGCGTACAGCTTCTCACCTTCAGAGAAGTCTCCGTCGTCGGCTTGCAGCGGCGAGGCTAACACGAGGGTGAGACATGCTGCAACGTGAATGTAGACACGAGTGATGAGTGGTGTTGATGCGTGCGTTTCGCGTTTCTGAGTACGAATCAATGCAACTGCCTGTCTTGCGGAAACCCATGGGAGCTATGTGCGATAGTATAGCAAAAAACGTGCAAAAGTTAAAGGTTCGGAGACAGCCTCGCTACGGGAGCGTCGTAGGTTCAAAACAGAGCCTTGCTTAGGTTGGCGGGTGCCTCTTTGCCTCGGAACTGCGAATTCGCTTTGCCATCGAACCGGGTTGGTTCATGTCATTGGCTTGTACGCGTTTCTGAAGTTTCTACTAATCGTGCGCCATCAAGAATGACGTAACCGTCAGTGTTCGCATTGCGAATCCCAACAGTCACAACGCCAGGAGCGAGATCGAAAACTCCGAGCGTCCCAAAAGGACTTTCGTCAGGTTTTTGTTGCTGGTCTAGTTGGAAGGTCTGTTGGCCAGCAGATGTCGTGAGCGTGATGGGAACATTGGTTGCGCGATTGGCGTGGGGTGTCCATGCGATCTGTAGCTTGTATCGACCAGCTTTTTTGATCTTAAAAGAAAACGTAGCGTCTTGGATGCCTTTGCCAGCATTGCTGTCGTGGCGGTAGTGCGAGGCGAGAAAAGGGCCGTTCGATTGGCTGATGGAATCGAAACCGTTTCGATCGCTCTGGTTGTCATCGAGGACGATGCCCGCGAACGTCTTTGGATCGGTGCTCAAGGGTGACTTTGAGGCACCCTGTGACCAGCGAAGGACTTGCTTGTCTTGCGTCAGTTGGCTGCGTAGTTTTTCGTAGTCAATGTTCTGTACGGTCTGCTTTTCTCGGATCGCGTGTATTGCCGCCGTGGCCGAGGTTTGCCCCAATACCATGAACACAGGCTCCATTCGAATCGACCCAAATGCGATGTGTGATGCGCTTAGGCAGACGGGTACCAGCAGATTGTCACACTCTGCCTGCTGAGGTGTCAGTGATCCGTACTCGATTCCGTAGGGTAAGAAACCGCCGACCTGCACGTCCCCCTCGTTTCGGACATGCCCATTTTTGTCGACATAACGTTGTACATGATGTGAGTCCATGGTGTAGGCAGCAAGTCCCACAGGCTGCTCTGCCACGCGGCTTCCCTGGCAGTGATTCTGTGTCATGACGGTGGCGCCGATCATCCGCCGGGCCTCACGAACATACAGTTGGCGTTGCCATCCATCAGGGCTTGTGAATTCATCTCGGCAGGGTCCCCATTGTGAGACCTGCTGCCTCATCGCTAAGGGAACGCGTGGATGATTGGCGAGTGTCCAAAGAAGCCCTTTCTGGTACTGCAGGTGTTGCTCGATGATTGCTTCGCGTTGTTCATAGGAAGCCTCAGGATATTGATAGCTCTGACCAATGAAGTCGGTAGATACTCCCCGATTGTTGTTGATGTCGGTTTTGCGGTTGGGCATGAGAGAGAATGACCATGGCAATACCTTCGCGCCCGCTTCGAAGTTGCGAAAAAGAAGTTCGTATCTGATTGGGTCGTAGTCGGCTGGCTTTGAAATTTTCAGGCGATTCGCGGGTTGGTCGGTCAAGCACATCCGAAAACAAAATGCTTGCACCCGGTGGTCGCCCAGGTGTTCAACGCCCGGGCCAGTCTCGTCAATTCCGGGCAGTAAACCACTATTGGGATTGCCGGGAACACGGTACGGATCGACGCCAGGTTTCAGTTGGTGGTGCAGGCCACGTCTGGTTTGTACTCCGTTGAGTGATTCGTCATACACTTGTGCACTTTCCCGACCCACCATGTAGGAAACCCCTGCACCGGCCAATAAGTCTCCCTCGTAGGTCGCGTCGATAAAACAACGGCCTCGATATTGTGTTTGGTCCTCGGTGATGAGTGCGTGAATCGTTGCGTCTTGCATGACGACACCTTTGACGCGTGTTGTATCGTCATTGAGCGGCGTTCGGTCCAGTTTCGTGTTGCGAATGATTCTGATGTTATTTTCGGTGACAAAGTCTTGCATGACGTTCAGAGCGGCGGAGGGCTCAAAAGTCCACATGGTGTCCTCGTTAGCTGTGGTGCGACTTTGCCCGCCACTGCGATAAGACGCCCTTTTCTCCCAATGCCAATTTGATTCGTTTTCGTAATATTTTCGTACGCGCTGATAAAACTCTCGGGAAATACCCCCAATGGCCGCTTTTTTTCCGATGTCTGTCTGTCCGAGTCCGCCAGTGGTTAAACCTCCGATACGGGTGGAAGGCTCCAGCACGATTACTGATGCGCCCATCCGTTTTGCTTGAACTGCGGCAGTAATCCCAGCTGAGCTTCCCCCGTAAATTACTAGATCGTAGAGAGGGGTTTCGACTGAGCGACAGGTTGTCGGAAACAGGTTCGCACCTAAGGCAGCAACCAACAGGGTGACTTTGCTTACCATGGTTAACGTCCTTGGCCTCCCAACAAACGGCAGCTTCGTGCGCAGCCATGGGAATTTTCGACGCGATGTTGATGAGACGTTGCGTGCGGCGGTGACATGCATGGTGCTGGGTGGAAACTGGCTTGGGGGAAACGACATGGGTTTTTTGCTATCTGGCAGTGATTGTTGTTGGCGGTGGAAGTAAAGCAGATTTGTCGCTCTGCGTTCGCTGAGTAAATTCTGTGAGCCGTGGTTTGTTGATGGATGATCCAAGACAGGGCGATATTGTCATTGTGATTGTAATGTGGTTAGCACCGCCGTGTTTTTTTGGGTCGGCTCAAGGCGCGTGTAGCGGGCTGACGGAATCATGCCTTAATAGAGTTCCAATACCGAAGCGCGTACGGTTGGTGTGTGACTGTGAGGTGAGTCATCTGTGGTAGAAGAAGATAAACGCTAGCGCAGCGTGTTCTGACGCGTTTGGCGGCAATTTGGCAATTTATGGGGTAGGTCTGAAAAGAGGCTGGCTCTTGGTTTTTTTCCGATTGTAAGCGTGGTTCAGTATTGTTGTGATCGTGGGCACCGCAGAATGACGAGAGATGCGTGATTTATGCAAAATCGTGATTTGTCTGTGCAAGACGTTATGGTCCGCGATTGCTATAGTAATTGCTGTTAACAGAGATCGCGGACTTCGTCAGCTGGCTGTAGGGTTATGTTGTTGTTTGTTATTTGCTCAACGATTTTTAACGCAATGCAAACGCATTGCACTTCTCGTCCATTTGCAGCGTTTGCGTTAGCAGGTGCGTTTTGGTTGTGCGGATGGGGTCTTGTCACCAGCGCAGATGAGCCGGTGGATTTCAATCGTCAAGTCAGACCGCTGTTGTCGAATAACTGTTTGGTTTGCCATGGTTTCGATGAGGGGTCGCGGTCGACGGATTTACGACTGGATACCCGCGAGGGGGCAATCGCTGATTTAGGCGGCTATTCGGCAGTGGTTCCCGGAAAGCCGGAAGAGAGCGCGCTGCTAGATCGCATTCGGGGTGTTGATGGCGTTGAGTTAATGCCACCTGCAGATTCGCATAAGAAACCTCTTGCGCCGGAGGCAATTGCGATCATCAGTCAATGGATCGCTGAGGGGGCACAATGGGGCGAACATTGGTCGTTCGAGCCTCCAGTTGCGATCGCCATCCCCGCTGAGGCGGGCGATATTCATCCGATTGACTATTTTATAAGAAAGCGATTGAAGATCGAGGGACTGGCGATGTCGCGCCGAGCAGCCAAGCATACTCTCATGCGTCGGTTGTCTTTTGACCTCACAGGTTTGGCCCCCGCGGCATCCGAAATTTCCAAGATCGGTGAAACACCGGACGAGCGTGATTGGTCGAAATGGGTGGACACGCTTTTGGCTTCTCCTCATTACGGAGAGCGGATGGCCATGTGGTGGCTAGACGGTGCGCGATACAGCGACACTGATGGATTTCAAGGTGATGCAACGCGACAAAACTGGCCATGGCGAGACTGGGTCGTCGCTGCATTTAATGACAATATGCCGTTTGATCAGTTCACGATCGAGCAGTTTGCGGGTGACTTACTGCCTGATGCCACTGATGAACAGAGGTTGGCTACCTGCTTTCACCGCAACCATATGCACAATGGTGAAGGTGGGCGTGACCCCGCGGAATCAAGGGTTGATTATGTTCTTGATCGAACGAATACGATGGGCACGCTTTGGTTAGGACTTACTCTCGGATGTGCCCAATGCCATGACCATAAGTTTGATCCCATCTCGCAAAGCGACTACTACAGTCTGACAGCCTTCTTTAACAGCATCGACGAGACTGGTGCAGCGGGTGGTGGCGCAAAGCCGTTTCTTGCCTACAAGTCCACGATGGCTCAACCAGCGATTGATGAGACTCAGCAGGTTCTGGATCAGATGACAGCAAGACTCGATCAGGTCAAGATGGATGCGGAGGACTCCTTTTCTGCAGAGTTGGGGCGACTGACTGAAACAGCTCAGCCGCCTTATGAGCCGTGGACGGTCATACAGCCAACTACAATGAAGACCACTGAGGGAACGGTGCTCACCAAGCATTCCGACGGAATCATCACAGCAAACGACAGTCAGGCAGTTCAGGATGATTATTTTTTAGAGGTGCCAACTAGCGCGATTGACCGCATCACCGGAATCCGTCTCGAAGTGTTTTCTGATCCTGCGCATAAGGGTGAGAAATATTCGTACGCGGAGACCGGGGAGTTTATTCTCACCAATGTAAAGCTTCAGGTGAGGGGCCGCGATGATTCTTCAGTGACCGATCTGTCCCTCAGTCGTGCGTCCGCCACTGTCGAGGGGAAGGGCGCAGACAGCAAATATGGGCGTGCGTCAGGCACCCTCGACGATGATCCTCGCACGGGCTGGACGACGCGCACCAAACCTGTGGAAGCAGTGCAGGTCGTTGTGTTTGAATTGAGCGAGCCTTTGGTGTTGTCAGATGATGGTGTGGTAGAAATCGCACTTCTACAACGATCTTTGGCACCTCGAGAGCTGATGGCTAAATTTCGAATCAGTGTCACGAATCAACGTGGAAGTGCAGTCCGGTCGCTTAAGCCGATGCCACTTCAAGAGCTTTCAGATGCAATCGCTAAGAAGAATGAATCAGAAGAGGGTGCAGCGTTCACGGTGGAGGATATTCCAGCGCCTTTGAGGTCCAAGCTTAAAGATCAATTCCTTACGGACCATGAGCCATGGCAGCTCGCCGCTAACAAGCAACAGAAAGCTTCACGGCAGCTGAACGCCGCTAAGAAGGCCGCCGGAAGCCTGAATGTGACGGTGTTGAAGGAACGCCCAGCCAAGCGAAAAACGCATGTGTTGGTTAGAGGCGTTTGGAATGACCATGGCGATGAGGTTGAACCGGGGGTGCTTCGCGCTGTCATGAAGCAGCCCGAGAAAACGATCACGGATCGACTGCAGCTTGGACGCTGGATCGTGTCGCCTGAGAACCCACTGACATCACGAGTGATTGTAAACCATGTTTGGCAATTATTCTTCGGTGCCGGTTTGGTACGGACTCCTAGCGACTTCGGGGCGCAGGGCGAAGTGCCGACGCATCCGCGGTTGCTGGATTGGTTGGCTGTCGACTTCATGGAGCATGGTTGGGATCTGAAACATCTTGTCAGACGGATCGTGACCAGCGAAACTTACCAACAGGACAGTAGCGTTACCAAGGCGTTGCTCGAGCTGGACCCAGAGAATCAGCTGCTGGCCCGGGGAGCACGCTTCCGGTTGCCCAGTTGGATGATTCGAGATTCTTCGTTGGCTACCAGTGGTTTGCTCAATCGAACTGTCGGGGGACCGCCCATTTTTGCCTACCAGCCAGTGGGTGTGTGGCAGGATCAGTTCATGGGACGCTTCACGTATGAATCCACGTTGGGGCCAGGACAATACCGTCGGACACTGTACACGTTCTGGAGACGAAGTAGCGCACCAACGTTTCTGTTCGATTCTGCCATGAGACGAACGTGCGAAGTGGCGCCAAGGCGTACCAATACGCCCCTACATGCACTCACCCTCCTGAATGATGTGACCGCGCTGGAGGCTGCGCGCACATTGGCTGAAAAGGTGTTGGGGCAGCACTCGAAGGCGAATGTGGATTCACGTTTGAAAGCTATGTTTCAGGCCGTTCTGAGCAGAGTGCCGAATGAGGATGAGCTAGCGATCCTTGCACGTGAACATCATGCAGCTCACATCTACTACAGGCAGAATCTGAAAGCCGCAAAGGCATTGGTTACGGTGGGGCAACTGCCAGAAGTCGAAAGTGTTCCCCTGGTTGAGTTGGCGGCTGATATGTTGACCGCAAGTTTGATTATGAATTTGGATGAGAGCATTACGCATGAATGATATCGCAGAACGAAATTCGGATCAGTTGTCCGTCACCAGACGGTATTTCCTTGGGCAGGGTGCGGGTGTGGGCATTGGAGCAATGGCTCTCAATGGCATGTTGGCGAGGCAAGCAGATTCGTCGGATTTGGTTACGTCCGATATCGTTCCGCACTTTGCTCCCAAGGCGAAACGCGTCATTTTTTTGACACAGTCGGGTGGACCCTCGCAGTTGGAACTCTATGACCACAAACCTGGCCTCGCCAAGCTTGCCGGGGAAAAGTTGCCTGATAGCGTCCGAGGTGGTCAACGACTTTCCGGCATGACCGAGGGAAAGCCTCAGCTGGTCATGCCTGCGCATTCCACCTTTAAGCAACGCGGGCAGTCGGGGGCGACCGTCAGTGATTGGTTGCCACACATTGCCGAAATTGCCGATGAACTGTGCTTCGTTAAATCGATGGTCACGGATCAGATCAATCATGCGCCGGCAATGACGAAATTTCTAACTGGCCATCATCTCACAGGACGGCCAAGTATGGGCAGTTGGTTTAGTTATGGTTTGGGCAGTGAAAATCGTGATTTACCCGACTATCTCGTTCTGCTTTCAAAAATGAAGCGAGGCAGTGACCAACCGCTGTATGACCACTACTGGGGGAGTGGGTTTCTGCCTTCTGAATATCAAGGTGTCAAACTGCGCAGTGCAAAGGATCCAGTTTTGTACCTGAATGATCCGGAGGGCTTGCCGAGAGAACTTCGTCGGGGGATGCTCAACGGGCTAAACGAGATCAATGCCATTCGGCAGCGGCAGACAGGCGATCCCGAAATAACGACGAGAATCCAGCAGTACGAAATGGCTTATCGGATGCAGGCCAGCGTTCCAGATTTGACCGACATCAGTGACGAACCTGAGTCGACATTCGAGATGTACGGTCCTGACTCGAGGCGTGGGGGCAGTTACGCCGCCAATTGCATTCTTGCTCGGCGGTTGGCCGAACGGGGCGTGCGCTTCATTCAGTTGTTTCATCCTGATTGGGATCATCACAGTCGGTTACGTAGTTGGTGCACAGCCCGTTGTCGGGATACTGATCAGGCGAGTGCGGCGCTGATCAAGGATCTCAAGCAGCGGGGAATGTTGGAGGATACTTTGGTGATTTGGGGTGGCGAGTTTGGAAGAAGCCCTGCCGGTCAGGGTAAATGGGACAGCCCCGAGGGCGGACGCGATCATCATCCACGTTGCTTCACGATTTGGATGGCTGGTGGCGGCGTAAAAAGCGGTGTTACCTATGGTGCGACCGATGACTACAGCTACAACGCAGTGGTAGACCCTGTTCATGTCCGCGACCTGCATGCGACTGTTTTGCATTTGATGGGAATCGAGCATGAACGTTTCTCGTACCGATCTCAAGGCCTCGACTTCCGCCTGACCGGGGTCGAACCTGCACGGGTCGTTCATGACATTCTTGCCTGAGTTGGCAGCTTCTGCCTTTGCTCGGCTTAGCGCGGGTGAGCGAGTAGAGTAGCGGTGGGTCTGCTGTATCCGTAAGACGCGGGCTCAATACGCCTTGAGAAATGCCGTTGAACGGCGTCGCATGAGCCGGTCCTCATTTAATCGACACAACCGTCAATTGATCCATTCTGAAATCACTTTGCCGCCGACATCCGTCAGACGATAATCCCTGCCTTGAAACCGGTGGGTGAGCTTGAGGTGGTCAAGTCCGAATTGGTGCAGCATGGTGGCATGCAAGTCGTTGATGTGGACACGGTTTTGGGTTGCGTGCCAGCCAATCTCATCTGTTTCCCCGTACGTCAGCCCGCCTTTGAGGCCACCACCAGCCATTGCCATGCTGAAGGAATAGGGGTGATGATCCCTGCCAGTTCCGACCTCGCGTTTCCCGTTGCGATTCTCACCCAAGGGGGTGCGCCCAAATTCACTACCCCAGACTACCATGGTAGAATCGAGCATCCCGCGTTGCTTGAGGTCACCGATCAAAGCAGCGATGGGCTGATCAACGCATCCGGCGTTGTAGGGTAATTCCTTGGGAATGTTGCTGTGGTGGTCCCACGAGGCGTAGATGATGTTGATGAATCGAACTCCGCGCTCAACCATTCGTCTGGCGAGCAGACAGTTTTTGGCAAAGCTGCGGTAGGTGTCGCCCTGCTTGCCGCGTCCACCAAGATCTTTGGGTTCGTCCCGATCCACGCCGTATGCGTCCAGAGTCTGCTTGGATTCCTTGCTCAGATCGATCAATTCCGGAGCGGCAGTTTGCATGCGAAAAGCAAGTTCATAGGACGCGATTCGGGCTGCAATTTCTGGATCATTGATTTCGCGGTATCGGTTGGTGTTGACATCTTTCAAAGCGTCGAGACCGGCACGTTGCAGGGACATCGGGATCCCGGCTGGGTTGGCTAGATTGAGAACGGGTTCCCCCTGATTTCGGAAAAGCACTCCTGCGTGAGTCGAGGGCAAGAACCCAGACTGCCATAAAGTGGCGCCGCCCGAGGATCCCCGTCCGCTGTTCAAAACCACGTACCCAGGCAAATTCTGTGTTTCACTTCCCAGCCCATAGGTTAGCCAGGATCCCATCGTGGGTAGTCCGAAAGTTCCCCGTCCGCATTGCATCATGAGCTGGCCGGGATGGTGGTTGAACTGCTCAGTGTGTAGCGAACGCACCAGCAAAAGATCATCTGCAACAGATCCAAGATTGGGCAGCAGTTCACTCAGGTTCATCCCTGATTCGCCATGCTTGGAAAATTTGTAGGGTGAACCCTGCAGCAGGGCTTGGTCCTTTTTGATGAAAGCGAAACGTACCTTTTCAAGCATGGAAGGAGGTAACGGCTCACCATGTCTTTCTTTTAGGACTGGTTTTTCGTCGAACAAATCCAAGTGTGATGGAGCCCCAGCCATGAAAATAAATATGCACGCTTTCGCCTTGGCGTCGAAGTGCGGTTCCCGTGGTGCCAAAGGATTCACTAACGCTTCAGACGCTGTAGCTGATTTCATTATCCCGTCATCAGTCAGCATGGATCCAAGTGCAGCCATGCCGAGACCACTTGCAGTGGTGTTGAGGAACTGCCGCCGCTGGTGCAACGGATTGCTGTTTGTAATTGCAGCTGGGTCGTGGGGAGGTCTGGGCATGAAGTTCACGTGCGATGGTTTGTTCTTTGAGCGTGGCGTAGGTGAAACCGTTGGTGGGATGCAGTTTTGGCCAGTGGGGGCCGTGACGGGGTTAAGGTTGACAGGTTTTGGGAGCAGCAAGTCCTTGTTCGTGCAAATCCTAAGTCGGTTGCCGCAGTGTTGTGGCAGCTTTGGTAGGCGGCTTTCGGTAATCAATCGCGGACGATGAACTCGTCAAGGTTGGTGATCATTCGAAGGGTGACGACCCAGGCGGCGTTCTCTTCCATGGAATGAGCCTTGCTTCGGTGCTGCGATGTCACTTGTTTGGCGTCATCGGGATGGTCAATGTAATGCGAGCGTGACTTGTTCAGCAAAGCTTCGAAACGCTTGGTTTCGCTGTCAAATGCCTCTCGCGTTAATACTTTCTGGATCGCAACTCGCAGCCTTTCCTGGTCAGTTTTTCCACCTTCTTCAAGCACCCGCTTGGCGAATGCTTGCGACGCTTCGAAGAATACTCCGTTGTTCAGAGTGATCAGCGCCTGCAATGGGGTATTACTGACGTCACGTTGTAACCGTGAGGTGTTGGAATCTGGGCAGTCAAAACTGATAAGGTTGGGATAAGGGGAGGTGCGTTTGAAGAACGTATACATCCCGCGACGATAGGCATCTTCCCCTTGGCTTGTTTTCCATTTGAAGTTATTGGCGTAGCTAAGTTCGGCGACTCCTGGTGGTAATGGTGGGAATACACTTGGGCCACCGACCTTCTTGCTTAGCAAGCCACTAACCGTCAAGTGCAAGTCTCTTACGACCTCACCACTAACGCGAACTCGATTTTGGCGGGCCAGTAATCGGTTAGTAGAGTCCGTTTCTGCCAGGTCGGCGCGATGATGCGAGGCCTGTCTGTAGGTTGAACTGAGGACAATGGTTTTGATGAGTGCCTTACGACTCCATTTCAGCCTGCGTGGATAATTCCACGATAACCAATCCAGTAGTTGGGGGTGCGTCGGTGAGTCGCCGCGGATGCCAAAATCATCCACTGTGCCTACGAGACCCCTGCCAAATAATTGCGCCCATACATGGTTCACGCTGACTCGAGGCGTTAGAGGGTGGTTGGCGTCAGTCAGCCATGTTGAAAGATCAAGTCGATCAGCAGGGTCCGGGTTCAATCGTTTCATCATGGGATGAGCACGACTGACCACGGATAGGACATCCGTCTCAACTTGCTCGCCCGGTTGCAGGAAATCTCCTCGATGCAGCACGCGAGTTGTTCTGGTGGCAGCGCTGATGACCCTTGCTGACACAGTCGCGAGGATGGGGGACTTGCTTCTTAATTTTGCCAGTCGCTCTGTGATATCCTTGGTTTTTTTGTGTCGTGATGTGAAGTAGTCTTCAAGTGCTTGCGCTTGTTCATCACTCCGATCGCTCGTGGGTTGCCTGAACGTTTTTGTGATTCCGGTGGGCAAACGGTGGAGGGTCGTATCCCCGGAAATGGTCGATAGGCGGAAATGGCCGATGAGGTGTTTTCCGCCGTACTGCTGATCTAGAACCACCTGTAGAAATTCGCGGTTCTCGGAGGTAGTCAATGGCTCGGTGAGGCATAGCAACTGATGGGGTTGTCCCATTTTTGGCGAGATGGCCCAACCTGATTTTGGGGATTTTTGTGTTGCTCCGGGCGGTGCAAAGTTAGTCTGCGCGAAATCCGCTTCGGCATGGGAAAACTCGATTGGTTCGTAATCGTTTTTGAATTCAGAGTCTTTCCCGGTATAGGCTCTTAGTTCGCTTAACACGAAGTTCCCGTTCGGTGGTCTGCCTGGACCTTTTGAGGGTAATGTTTCGTGCGGGAGAACCTCCAGCTTGATTCCGCTTAAGACTCGCGTCGGCAGCTGGAACACTAATGTGTATTTATCCTTATCAGTCACTGGTCCAGTGGCGAGGACTGATCCATCTTCGGCAATGTTCAAAACCGATCCACTGCTTGATTTGGCGGAGATTGGTTTCGCGACGGTAAAGGTAAGTGACTCCTCCTGCTTTTTTGCGAAACGTTGTTCCATCTGTTGGATCCAATGTTCAAACTCTGGACGGATTTGTTCTGTGGCGGATTTGTGTTCGGCTTCAAGCAGCGACACTTCAGCCTGATGTTCGGCGGTCAGTTGCTTGTGCTCGGTAATCGCACTCTTGCTGGCGGGCAAGTTGGTGTTGGTTTCTTTGAGATCATCGAAAAATGCGAATAGACGGTAATACTCTTGCTGGCTGATCTGGTCATATTTGTGATTGTGACAGCGAGCGCACGTCATCGTGAGCCCAAGCCAGATGGCCGCTGTAGTTTCTGTTCGGTCAAATGTTGCTTCAACCCTGAATTCCTCTTGATCAACGCCACCCTCGGTATTGGTGAGAGTCTGCCGGTGGAATGCAGTGGCAAGCTTTTGCGGAGCGGTTGGATGATCGACTAAATCGCCAGCTAGCTGATCCCTTGTGAACTGGTCAAATGGCATGTCCGTGTTGATTGCATTGATGACCCAATCGCGATACAGCCACGCATTAGGGCGCGGCCGATCTTTTTCATAGCCATCGGAGTCTGCATAGCGAGCTTTATCTAGCCAATGCCGTGCCCAGCGTTCTCCGAAATGTTCCGAATCAATCAGTGCGTCAACGAGGGCCTCGTAAGCCTGTTCGTCAGGATTGTGCAAGAAAACGCTAAGTAGCTCGGGATCGGGTGGAAGCCCGGTGAGATCATAAGCGAGTCGTTTGGCAATTGTTGCAGGTTTAGCTGGCGGTGATGGCTGTAGTCCTGCCGACTCGAGACGTGCAAGCACATATCGATCGATGGCGTTGCGAATCCATGATTCATTGGAGACGGACGGTGGCGCATGATTCCGAACAGGACGATATGCCCAGTGTTGGTCAAAGTTTGCACCCTGATCGATCCAACGTGTCAGCAATGCAACTTCATTGGCAGTGAGTGGTCGTCCCTCTGGTGGCATACGCGTGTTGCGGTCAGTTGACATTACACGCTTGATTAATTCGCTCTTTTCTGAGCTTGTAGGGACAATCGCGATTCGATCTGACTCAAGTTTCGAAGTCACACTGGCGAACTGATCAATGCGTAGGCCTGCCTCTGCATCGTCAGGACCGTGACATACAACACAGTGCTTGGCGAGAATGGGTTGGATATCCGTGCCGTAGACGACTGGCTCTACAGCGTTGACACGTGGTGCCAGCTGGGCGTAGCCCATCGACAAAGACACGCTTAGCAAAAGACCAAGTTGATAGGGCGTTTTGCAGTGAAATACAGGGCTAGGCATGCTGAACAAGCTGGGCTGGAAGCTGGTGGGGAGGCAAGGGGCCCCAATGGTAGGTTGAGCCTAAGTTATACTTGGGAACTGCACGTGGGGGGAACCGAATTCCAAACCAAACTTTCTGCAATCCGCTTGATCATGTTCAGTTGAACAACGAAAGCCGAGTTTATTCACGCGGTAAGGACGCGGCAAACTGTCTGGCTACAAAAAAAGATTCTAGATGCTACTAAGGCAGGTGTTTGCAGAGGCTGAATCATTTCAGAAAGGCAGTCAGTTGCTCGCCTGACACGGTGAAACACTGGCTTTGAATCCCGCGCGAGTATCTTAAAAGAAGTGCGTTGATTGCTGCGGCGGTACAGCACCGCAAGTTAGAAACTGTCTTTCAAACAAGTGTTTTGAAGACGAGAAGCGGACGCGAGGAACGGTTGCGAGCTTGTGGTCGGCTTCTGATTGGGCCGAGCGCCGTGCTCGTGGTTCACTTGATGTCTTGTAGATAAGCTGCCCAGTTGGTTTGTGCTCCATCGCTGTCCATCTGAGGCTTCGCTTTTGCGATGTCGTCTTCAAACTTCTGATAGAAGGTTTCTAAACTCAACTCAAAGTGTTGTTCAAATGCTGGTTCCCATCCCAGTTCGGGGACTTTGTGGAGGAACTTGAACAGTTGAGCCAAGGTCCCTGCACGCTTTAAAAGAGTGGCACAGGCGATCGAACCTCCTGCATACACAACAGGGTGAACTTTGTTGATTTTTTCCAGACGTTGCCAATCATCATGAGTCACGCCTGAGCGTATTGACATGTTCGCTTTTTGATACAGGCTAAGATTCCGATTCATCTCATGGCTGAATCGTTGCCAGGTCATCGATCGCTGAAGTTTCTGGAAAAGTTGAGGGTGTTGATAGCTGTAGAGGTACGAGATCAACACCGCTGAACCTTCTCGCCACCATGCGGGCCCAGTCCAACGGGAGTGTCCCATCTGATTTCCGTCGATTGCCTCTGCTGAAAAACCATAGGCGGTTTGTATGGCATGGGTGTATTCATGAATCGGGCCGATGACAAATTGTTGTGCGTCACGCAATGGCGTCATCGTCATCGTGATTGTGAGGTGTGCGGGTTTGATACTCCAACCTGCCCAGTGATTCCCGGTCTGCCAATCAAGGTATTGCCCGTCGGAGTTGTGGCCCTGGAGAGTAGCGAATTCCTGTTTGAGTGAACGAAGCGACGCCTCCAGTTGACTTCTTCGTTTATCAGTGAGGGTGGCTGGATCCCAGTCAGTATTCTCGACAAGAAAAATATGAGTAGGTCCGACGCGCCCCCATTGTTTTGCGTAGTGCTCAATGGTGTTCTTATAAATTGCTTTCCATTTCTGGGGGTAGCCTGCTGTGCTGTGAATTACAATCTCAGCATCTCGTGTCTTGTAGGCAGGTGCGTCAACGTCTGGTGCTGCTGCATGGGCGGCATGTGAGACAAAGAGCGGTAGGGCCGGTGTTGACGCTAGGAAGCTACGACGGTGCATGCTGTTGGCTGGGTTGAAAGTTGGGTGCGGAATCTCAACGGTTTTGGCAAGGCTGGTAATGATAGAGGACAGCGAATTGTCCAAGCTTCGTACCGTTTACCGGCGTTGGCGTGAGTTGAAAGAAACAGTGTCTTGGATATTTCTTAACCCAACGCATGTCGATTCAGGCAGAAACTGAGCGTTTGAGGTAAGCTGTGGCCGTGCATGCGGAATGCAAAACACAGGTAGAAGCCATCCGGTCGTGTTCAAGCAGACTGTTGTGTTTAGGCATTCGTCGTGTTGAAAAATCGTGTTGAAAAATCGGGTTCAACAAGCATTTCAACGATGGTGCACGGCATGGGATAGATTCAGCTTTACTAGGAATTATAGCTATATGCGAACGCTCGTTTCACGAATGATGGTGTCGGTTGCGGTTTGTTGGGCGATGGTGGGGTTTTCCACTTGCAAAGTTTTGGCGGAACGTGCCAAGCGTCCCAATGTCATTGTAATTATGACGGATGATCAGGGATATGGTGACTTGTCTTGCCATGGAAATCCAACCCTGAAGACTCCGAATCTAGATGCGTTGGGTGCCGAGTCAATTCGGTTCACGGACTTTCATGTTGCTCCTTTTTGTACGCCAACGCGCGCAGCGTTGATGACTGGTCGTTATCCGGGACGCACCGGTGCTTATCGCACCTCGTCCGGGCGGACTAGCCTACATCAACGGGAGAAGACACTGGGAGACCTGTTCACGATCAACGGTTATGCCACTGGAATGTTTGGGAAATGGCACCTCGGTGACAATGCCCCAGCCCGGCCGATGGACAAGGGGTTCGAGCGATCGGTTTGGCATCGCTGTGGAGGCGTGACGCAGATTTCTGATTATTGGGGCAATGATTATTTTGATGATACGTATCTGGTCGGGGACAGGTGGAAGAAGTTTGAGGGCTACTGCACGGACATTTGGTTTGATGAGGCGATGAGCTTCATGGATGGTGTGTTGACTGACGCTGGTGGCAATAAGCCGTTCTTCGTTTACTTGGCGACGAATGCTCCCCATGGACCCTATCTTGTGGGATCGGAGTGGAAGAAGCCTTACCTGGATGCAGGATGTCCGCCGCAGCAGGCCGCGTTCATGGGAATGGTCGCGAATTTCGATTGGAACTTGGGGAGGTTGCGTAGCTATCTGAAGACTGAACAGTTGGATTCCGAAACGATCGTTGTGTTCCTGACCGATAACGGGACTTCTGCAGGTGCCTTGTTCGGAGAAGGTGGACGGATCACCGGGTTTCCTCTCGATTCCAGCGAGAATGGTTTTCGGCGTGGTGGAAAAAGCTCCGCGTACGAAGGGGGACACCGTGTGCCACTGTTCATTCGGCACTACGACCAACGACTCAACAGCCCCAAGAATGTTGATGCCTTGACCATGCACTTTGACATCACGCCCACCTTGATGGAACTATGTGAGTTGCAGCGTCCAGCCGATTGGCCGGCCTTGGATGGCAAGTCGTTGGTGGGCTTGATGGGTAAACAAAATACAAGCTGGCCTGAACGGACTTTGCATACACAGATGCATGGTGGAAATGGCTTTTCGGACCCCGATAGCCCGTGGCTGATTGGTGCTGCGATGACGCCGCGGTGGCGGTTGGTTGAGGGACGCGAATTGTACGATATTCAGCAGGATCCCATGCAACGAATGGATGTCGCTAACGAGTTTCCCAACGTGGTCGCGAAGTTGCGACGTGAGCACCTGGAATGGTATCAGGCAGTAAAACCGGGCATGGTTCCGTCACGGATCGTGATCGGTAGCGACTTGGAGAATCCGACGGACCTGACGAGTCAGGAATGGGTGATGCCATCGGGGGGACCACCGTGGGCAAGATCACACGTGTTGCGTCGAAAGATCGCGAATGGCAAATGGGCAATTGATGTCGCTGCGGCTGGTACGTACCGCTTCACCCTGTCCAGATGGCCAACTTATATCGAGCGGCCTATTGAGTCGACATTTGCAAGAGTTCGGATTGCGGCGAAGGAAGAAGCGGGAAACATCCCACGGCCAAATCAACAATCCATTGTGTCTTACGAGCTTGAATTACCTGCGGGCCCCACCGAATTGCAAACTTGGCTCACGACGTCCGAGGGGAAGACTCATGGTGCTTATTTTGTCACTGTCGAACGGGTCAAGAACTCCGCTGCAGCAGTTCCTTCGTTGCTGTGGACCCAATATGGCCTGTCGAATGAAACACTCAAGATAGCAGCGCATACCGATGCTGATCCTTTGGATCCTGTCGAGGCGGTGGCCGAGTTGTGGTTCAAGCAAAACGGAGCTTGGAAAAAAGAGATGGACGCAAGCGTCGACCCTTTGACCGCCATGGCGGTGTTCAGGATTGAAGAGTGGCAGCAAAAAGAATACATACCGTACCAAGTGAGGTCTGGAAATAGTCGTTTGGAAGGGGTGATTCGTCCAGATCCAAAGGAAGTGGCGGTTTTGAATTTAATGGTGGTCGCCTGCGTGAATGACAAGTGGTTCCCTTATGAAGCAGCGGTCAAGCAGATGGTTGACCAGGATCCTGACCTGGTGTTCTTTGCTGGTGACCAGATTTATGAAAGTAATGCTGGCGGAGAGGTGGTGCTTTGTGAACAGGAATCAGAAGTGCCTGAAGCCATGTCAAACTATCTTGCCAAATGGCGAAAGTTTGGTCTTACTTTTCGGGACCTGCTCAAGGATCGGCCCTCAGTCATGATCACTGATGACCATGATGTTTACGCTAGTGATCTGTGGGGCGATGGTGGGCGACGGATGACGGGGACACGTACGACGGGTGGGTATCCGATGCATCCAAAATGGGTCAATGCGGTTGAGGCCACTCAGACGTGGCACCTTCCCGATGCGGCTGCAAAAGGGCCTTGGGGTGATGGGATCAATGCCTACTTCACATCGCTTGACTATGGCGGTGTCAGCTTCGCTATTCTCGAAGATCGAAAGTTCAAGTCACCGCCCTCTTTGGTTGTGAAGAAGGCGATCAATGATCCTCGGTCGAATCGCCCGAATCGCACGCCCGAAGTGATCATGGATCCAGCTTATGATGTGTCTCTGTTGGATAGCCCAGACTTGCAGTTGCTGGGTAAGACACAGGAGCGTTTTGTGACAGGCTGGGCGTCACAGGTCGCTGCGAATAAGAAATTGGCAGCCGTGCTGTCTCAGTCTCCATTTGTGAATATCGGTAATTACGATGTTCGCTACGGCGACATGGATGCCAACGGATGGCCGCAATCTGCCCGCAATCGGGCTCTGGCAGCAATAGCGCCGTCAAAAGCAATCATGTTGTCGGGTGATATCCACTTTGGGACGCTCCATCAGCATGGTATCAGCGAGTGGGGCGATGGGCCTTGGGGATACTCTGTTCCCGCGTTTGCGTCGAAGCAGAATCGAAAGTGGGGACCCGCTGTACCGGCGCAGGGAAGAGCGGTGCCTGGGTTGGCAGGAACAGGAAATCACCATGATCGCTTTGGGAACAAACTAACGGTTGCCGCGACCGCTCCGGGAGCCAACGGTTATGGAATGGTCAGGTTCAATAAACCACAGATGACGATTGTTTGCGAATTGCATAGCATGAATGCAGAGCGTGAGCCGGATGGTAAAGTGATTCCTGGATGGCCTCTGCGGCTTGAAGTGAATCACGAGTAGCAGACGCACACAGTCCATCGCGGCGTGTGGATCGGTGTCTGAGTTGGGGGGGTGGCTTAATCGGCGGCTTTACTTAAAAGTGGGTGATCAGGCTCACCGTGCGTTGCCTTGCATCAGCGTACTTCAGCCGTAAGTAATGGAGAGATTTACGATGAGAAGATGTGAATTTGGTCTCTTTCCTGCTGTTTATGTTGCCTTACTATGCGCGCTTGCTGCTGGGTCCGGGCAGGCGGCCGAACGGCCGAATATCGTTGTGATTCTCGCTGATGATCTGGGGTATTCTGATCTCGGGTGTTTTGGCAGTGAAATTGAAACACCCCGTCTGGACCAATTGGCTTTTCAGGGCTTGCGGATGACGCAGTTGTACAACGCTGCAAGGTGCTGTTCGACGCGTGCTTCGCTGCTGACTGGGTTGTATCCACATCAAGCCGGGGTTGGGGCGATGTCGGTTGATAACCAGAAACCGGGCTACCGAGGATTCTTGACAGATCGTGCAGTGTGTGTGTCGTCGTTGTTGAGGGATGCTGGGTATCAGACATTCATGGCGGGAAAATGGCATCTGCGTGGGAAAGGCAATCAGGCATGCATCCCCACTAACCATGGATTTGATGAGTTCTTCGGGCATTTCAAGGCATATGCCAGTTATTACCGTAGCGATTTGTTTGAGCGGTGGCCTGCAGAACGAACCAAGCGGCAGTACAAGCCTGGTGAATTTTATGCAACCGACGCGATTACTGATCACGCCGTTGATTTCATTAAAATGTCGCAGGGGACAGACGATCCCTTTTTTCTCTATGTCGCCTATAACGCACCTCACTTTCCGTTGCAGGCACCGCGGAATGAAATTCAAAAAGGTTTGGCGACCTACCGGAAAGGTTGGGACGCCGTCCGGGAAATGCGAATTCGAAAACTGAAGGACCAGGGGCTGATTCCTAAAAACGCGGTATTGTCGCAGCGGGGGCATGTGACTGCGGTGCCAGAACGCAATGCTGACTCACCCTATTACGACCGTGAGATACCGGCGTGGGATGAGTTGACCGTTGCCAGAAAAGAAGATTTGGCAAACCGAATGGCCACTTACGCCGCGATGGTTCGAATCATGGACCGGAATATTGGGCGAATCATTGATTGTCTTGCCAGACAAGGTTGCCGTGAGAACACGTTGATTGTATTTCTCTCTGATAACGGTGCCTGCGCAGAGTGGGACCCTTTGGGGTTCGATAATAATCCTTACCCTCGAAATCGGCTTTATGATGGAGATGATCTTCAGAAAATCGGTGGGCCTGGAACGTTTCATAGCTACGGCACGGGCTGGGCTAACGCATCGAACTCGCCTTTTCGGCTTTATAAGCACTACAACCATGAAGGGGGAATATCGTCGCCGACGATCATTTCCTGGCCCAAGCAGATCAAACGTGCGGGAGAGCTTGAGCGAGCACCTACACATGTGATTGATCTGGCGCCAACGTTTCTCGAACTAGCCAACGCTGACTATCCAGACGGTTCTGAAGTGCTACCGTTGGCTGGCAGGAGTTTGTTGAACGTGTGGCAAGGAGTAGCCCAGCCAGAACGTACCTTGTACTTTGAGCACGAGGGAAATCGCGCGGTTCGGCGCGGTAACTGGAAGTTGGTTTGGATCAATTATCTGAAACGGTGGGAACTGTACGACATTGAATTGGATCGTACTGAGTCAAATGATCTCGCGCAGAAGTATCCCGAGTTAGTGGCTGAGTTTGAGAAATTGTGGCTCGATTGGGCGAGGGAAAACTTTGTTGAACGGCACCGCGTTGAACAGCCAGCAACCGGGATGCCCAAAATCTACTATTGGTGAATTTGGGTGGCTGGGGAATGCCTGAAGTACGGTGTGCTCTGCGTTAATGCTGCCCGCTCACTCAGTCTTAGTCTCCGCGTTCCTGATACAAAACAGGTGCGTGGTGCCACGGATGAAAAAACGCCCCTCAGAAACGGCCATCGAGGCAAGGCATTTTTCATCCAGAGGGTTTCTTGCTAGCTCTGTGTACTTGTCGCCGGGGGCCAGCACGAGCGTTGTTCCAGTTTCGGACAGAATGTAAATCCTGCCATCAGCATACAAGGGTGATGCAGAGTGCGTGCCCGTTAAACGTTTGTTCCAGACTGGGAAGCCATCAGAAGTACGAATGCAGTACAGGATGTTGTCGCGCGTAATCGTGTAAAGGTAGGCTCCGACCAGTAACGGGGATGGCATGGCGGGGACACCTTTCTTCTGTTCCCAAACGATGTGAGTGTCAGTGACATCACCTGACCCCCCCAAGCGAATTGCGCGGATGGTCGGCTCTTCAAATCCAGATGATGTGTAGATGATTCCATCACCTAAGGCTGGCGTGGGAGTGACTCCCTCACCTTGGCTGTAGACGGACCAGATGCGTTCACCTGTTTTCGTGTCAAAGGCAGCTACTTGGTCGCCGGCTGCGCTAACGATTTGACCACCTTGGTTGATGGTGATCGGTGTTACGTGCCCGACCCGTGATGCGCCGCGCTTCCCCTTCCAGGCTGTTTTTCCCGTCTCGACATGAACTGCGAGCAGGACCGCTTGGTCCCACGGGATCTTCCAGCCCAGCTCCTTTTTGTTCGAGCTACTTCCATCAAATGGCATGATCAACAGATCATCGACAAGAATGGGCGATGCACCCAGTCCGTGCAGACTGTGGAATTCTACATCCGTATTCTTCCACAGCAGTTTTCCACCTCGGTCCACGGCGACGATGGTCCCGTCAGCAAAAGCAGCGTAAATTTGATTGCCGTCAGTTACCGGGGTTGGAGTAGCGTAGGAGTTTTGTTTTCGTTTCGCGCCTGGGCTTTGGCGATGCACTTGGATGTCCCAGTTCTTGGCCCCGGTCTGGCTGTCGATCGAGAGCATGCGGCAACAGGCACCCTCTTCCGTCGCGGTTGTGACATAGACGGTGCCGTCGTAGACGATGGGGGATGACCAACCCTCGCCTGGCAATTTAGTCTTCCATGCGATGTTCTGGCTGTCGCTCCAGTTAATAGGCAGTTGTGTTTCAGCTGAGTGTCCTTGAGCGTTGCCGCCTCGGAAACTTGGCCAGTTTTCTGCCCACGCAAGACTGCAGCATGTCGTAAGTAGCAGGCACATGACGAAATCAGATGAACGTAATTGCATCGGGAACGCTCGCGTAGAGGCGGGTGAACTAAGTAGGGAACCAGAGTAGTCTCATTCAACTTTGTTGAGACCCGCTGTCGTGCCAGTTAACGCTGGACGGCCTTTGGAATCAGAATGACCTAGTCTAACTCGGATACGACACGAGAGACAGCTTTGCGTCGGGCGCTTGAGGCGGCGTTTAGTTGAAAATGTCGTGAGGGCTGGGCCCAGCGGGGGCGGTACGGAAGGAATTATTGTAAAAAAAAATGTTGAAACGTGTCGGGTACGCGTTTGGCCTCGCGGCGGGTTGAGTGTTGGCAACTTGTCGGTTGCGCAAATTAGCGGTAATCAGAAGCCGTTGGTCGAGTGAAAGTTCACCCATTTACGAGTTTTTGAGATGGAAATTGTAAAAGTCTGTCTCGCAAAGACATTCGCTTTCAGGCTTGCAACAACCCAAAATACTGATGCCATGGCACAGCAATTCAAGGATCTTGCTAAGACTTCGAATGTCTATCTGTACCAACAGGAAGTAAAAGGAAGCCATAAGTACGAGAGCGAGTTGAGCCTGAAAGCATCCGTTCCTGTTCATACCTTCGAAGACAAACTGCTGGTAGAGATGGTTGACGTGTACCTTGGGGGACTGCTGGAAAAATTGGCAACGCAATTTAACCTGAATGAGTTAGACATTGTCACGGTTGCACAAGTTGCATGGCCACCGGAATTGATTCGTATGTTAGCCGTTGACCACGGCATTAAGCGATCGTTGGTGGATCCTTGCTCGTCCCCGCTGGCAGTCATGGTCGGCTTGGTGCTGTCAGGTTATTCAGATACGACCGTCCATGAGTTACTTCCCGCGTTGGTTGACTATCGAGATGCTCAGATGCTGAAGAAAGTAGAAGCTGAAGTTTCCTTATTGGAGATTCGTGAATGGTGCTGGACAAAAATTCCTTTCCCACCATTCCCGTTTCCTGGCCGATAAGCTGCCCAATAAGCCCCGATCATCCAACGCACCCTCCCAAAACACTGGTGAGGGTGTTTTTTTTGGTGGAGTAAGTTTGGTTTTGAGGCTGCTGGTTTTCATCCTGCTGGTTCAGGCCATTTGCTTCGCTTGATCATTCGGTTTATTGGTTGTGGGTGGGAACAAATACCGGGTAAACACGCGTCTCTGGAGGGGCAGTACAATGATTCGTGGTAGGGTGCGATCAAAGGGTCGTTAGTTCAATGGCAATGTCGTTTTTTTGGTTACGGTAACGGGGTGAAGTCGATGGTGGGTGGCGAAGGAAGCGATGCTGGAAAACGAAAATTAGACGCCACCGGGGAGGGACATGACCCTGAGGGTCGGGGGGACGTAGAGGAAGGCGGCGAGGATTCCCGCTGGAGTGACAGAAACGATGATGCTCTCGCTTCCAACGACGCAAGCATGCACAGCGCCAGTCTTGGTCGTGGTGATTCCTAGTCAGGTGGAAGCGGCTTTGATTCTGCCGCCGATGAACATTCAATCCGACCCGTTTCATGCGTTGATGAATCCGTTTGACATCGAGGAGACTCCACAGGAAGAATTACCTGGCTCGGTTTCGATTCTGATTTCCAGGGTCAAAGAAGGTGACGAGGAGTCGGTGCGGGTATGGTGGAACAGATATTCGGGGGCCTTGGTGCGTGCGGCGCAATCACGCATGAGCAAGCAGGTAGCAGCGAAGGTCGGTTCTGAGGACCTTGCACAAAGCGTTTTCTTTGCGATCTACCGAGGTGCTGTGAAAGATTAGTTTGATCAACTGAATGATCGTGCTGGGTTCTGGACTTTAGTGCTGTCGATTACCCGCCGCAAAGCTGTGGACAGAATCCGGAAGTTGACGGCAGCGAAACGCGGTGGGGAAGCTGCTCTGAGAGCCTCGCAAGGATCGATCGGAGATTCTGGTGAGAATAGGGTTGATCGGGCTCCATCACGGGAAGTGGATCCTCAGGTGGAAGTCGAATGCGATGACTTGCTCGAGTCACTCAAAGAACAACTGGACTCCGAGGACGCCACCGGAATGCTGACGAGGGTCGCCATGTCACGGATCGCGGGGCTAAGCGTTAAGGAGATTGCAGTGGAACTGAGCAGGACGGAATGCACTGTGGAGAGGAAGCTCAGTTTGATTCGCTCGTTGTGGAGCGAATCGATGGCCAGCCTGTAAACCGGTTCCTGGGGTTTGGCCGGTGCTAATACGCCTGCTTTGCATGCAAAACGAGGTTGCGTTCTTCGGTTCACTCACATTAAGTTGCCACGGCATGGGCGGCAACATCGCTTGCTCGCACGATTGCCCGTATGATGGGCGGTGTTGTTGCTAATGATGATGCCAATCGTCGAGGCTCGGAATTTCGGGTGAAGGAGCTTCCAATTTTATCGCAGGAACGGAACGATAGCGACATTAGCACGAAGCAAGCGGTATTCGTTCAGTTTTGGTCCCGCTGGGGCTCAATTAGTGTAAGTCGTACCTGTTTGTATTTACTGCTGATCGGCGTGGTGTGTCAGGCGCTGACGGTTTGGATCACGTTACCACTGTGGGGCGAGCGGCTGAGTCCGCCAAATTTACCCACCTTTCCGGTTCCGCCGTTTGATTTTGCATGGCCCGTGTTCGGTTCGTTGGCGCTGATTTTGATTTTGCCCCGTCCTGGGATGGCGTTGCATTGGGGCTTGCTGATTGCAGCCGGTGTCATGGATCAATATCGCTTGCAACCGCAGTTTTATGCCATCGCGGTGTTGATGTCTGCTTGTGTCTGGCCGTCGTGGCACAACATTGCGCGTTGGTTCCTTGTTTCAACTTGGCTCTGGGCAGGTTTGCATAAACTCGTGTCCGCAGACTGGTATGGACATGCTTCCTATTGGTTGCTCAACCGGGCTGGGATGGACGATGCATCCAACCACTACGTCGCGTTTGCGATCATGGTTGCGCTGTCTGAACTGGGGGTGGGAATCTTGGGCTGCGTGAAACCACGGTGGGCAACGTTTGGATGCGTACCCATGCACCTTGGAATCATGTTGACGTTGTCGCCGATTTGTTTGGACTGGAACGCGAGTGTGCAACCTTGGAATGCAACCATGGTGTTGATCGGTGGCTGGGTGATGTGGACTACGGCTGAAGCTTTGCCAAAAACTGCGATTCAGCGGTCGGTTGCCTTGGTGTGGATGGTCTTTCCGCTGGGATTCTTCATTGGATGGGTAGATCACGGTTTTTGCGGTGTTCTTTATTCGGATTCACTTCCTCGCGGGCAGATCACGACGGTCGACGGGCCCCAACGAATTCGGGGCTGGGGTGAGCTTCATGTTCCATTTCCAAACGAGAGACGGACCCTTCGGATGTTCTTTGAGCAATCAGGGAGTCCTGGAGATTTTCTGCATATTTCCGATCCACGGTACCTGTTGAACGATCTGTATTTTGTCTTGGACGAGGACGGAGTCGCCAAGGAGATCACTGCGGCGGACTTTTATAGCGGAGCGCATGCAACGCAGTCAGGACCTGCGTTTGGATATGGGCTAGATGAATTGCGAGCGATTTTTCCATTGCGAAAGGCGGGGGTCACGATGTTACGTGAGGCTCCGGGATTGCCTTATTTTGCAGTTGCTTTCACAGCAGAGAATTTTGATCCCAGCTTGCTAGTTAGTTTGAAGGGTTTGCCTAATATTCGACAGGTGCAGCTCGCAGGTACCGGAGTCGTCGATGCGGATCTCAAGCATTTACGCTCTTTGCCGATGTTGACCGGAGTTGGGTTGGATAACACAGCGATTACTGACGCGGGGGTGTTAAATCTGGCACCGTTGGCGTACTTGAGCAGGATTGAGTACGAGGGAACCGCGATCAGCGAGAACGGGTTAAAGCAAGTTCTGAAGCCGCTCCCCTGAACGTGACGGCACTGTTACGTGCTTCTTCCGCTTTGGGACGACCTGTTCAACGGTTAAGTCAGCGGTACAGTGGTGGCCTGGTACTGAAATAGCGGTGGCCGGCTACCGAAATAGCGTTGGCCTGGCTGTTTTTTTGAGCTTCGGAATCTGTACGCCGGATTTCTGGCACCGACGCGTGCGTGAGAGCGTTGCATTGAATACAATGCGAGCCTTGCCCCGGTTTCTCAGGGCGAATTTTTGTCGCATACTGTGCGGCAATCGCCATTTCACAGAAGATTCACTCGCGAATGTTGTCTGTGAAATGATCGTTTGGGCTTCGCCTAGGCTGGTCATGGCAGTTCGCGCTTCATCCTTCCTCCAAGAATTGCACGTCATGATGCGTATTGCATTTCCTGTTTTTGCTCTTGTGTTCTGTTTGGGTAGTGTTCTGCAGGCTCAAGTTTATGACACTCCAGAGAAAGCTGCCGAGGATCCAGACTTCGCGTTGCAGGGTGAGTACACCGATAGTACGCGTGGCTTGCAGGTGATTGCTTTGGGTGATGGCGATTTCAGGGTGGTAGTCTACACCGACGGGCTTCCGGGAGCAGGCTGGAATGGCAAAGACAAGCAGCAACTCGAATTGGATGCTGACCAACTTGAAGCGATGGTCAGCAAGTTTCAGCGGGTTGAACGTAAAAGCCCCACGATGGGCGTGAAACCTCCGCTTGGGTCAGTTGTCTTGTTTGATGGAACTGCGGAGTCGCTCAAGCAACATTGGAAGGACGGTGCACGCATCACGGACGATGGTTTGCTGATGGAAGGCTGTACAAGCACGGAGACATTTGGTGACTACTCGATGCATCTGGAGTTTCGACTTCCCTACATGCCCAAAGCGAGAGGGCAGGGACGCGGAAATAGCGGTCTTTATCATCAGGGCCGTTATGAAACCCAGGTGCTCGATTCATTTGGGCTTGAAGGAAAAAATAACGAAGCAGGGGGTTTGTACTCGATCAAAGCTCCTGATTTGAACATGTGTTTGCCGCCCATGGCCTGGCAGACGTACGATGTCGATTTCACGGCTGCCAGGTTTGATGGCGACGGCAAGAAAACTGCAAACGCGAAGATCACTGTCAAGCTGAACGGAGTGGTGGTCCATCGTGATGTTGAGCTTCCTCAGACAACAACCGCGGCACCTGTCAAGGAAGGCGTTGAAGGCGGTCCGATCTATTTGCAAAACCATGGGAACTCTGTGCGCTTTCGCAACATTTGGGTACGACCACGCGATATCGAAGCCGAAGCACGCAGACCGATTGTGCCGGGGTTCGAACGGTTCCATGCCAATGGGGTTGATGCAGCGGCAGGGGGGCGACTTTTGATCGGTGAACTGAATTGCACCGGGTGTCACGCAGCCGGTTCGAGCCATCTGGCTATCCTTTCATCGAAACAACCTCCCATACTCGATGCGATTGGTGAGCGGGTGCACCCGGAATGGTTGCTCGATTTTGTTGCCAATCCGCACGATGTGAAGCCTGGCACGACCATGCCTGATTTGATGTCAGGGATGTCGGGAGAGCAGCGACGAGAGGCGGCCCTGGCGATCGCTAATTATCTGGTGGGTGACGCGACCATTCAGATGGGAGGAAAAACTGCCAATACTGGTCAAGGAGAGCGAGTGTTTCATGAGGCGGGCTGCGTGGCTTGTCATATGCCGCGTGACGGGCGAAAAGCGTCTGTCGATACATCGGTGCCGCTCATTGGCTTGGAAAATAAGTACAGCCGGGCGAGTCTCGAAAAGTTTCTTAAGGATCCACTTGCGGTACGGCCGTCAGGACGGATGCCGAAAATTGACCTCGGCGGAGACAATTGGCGGCATGTGGCTCAGTATTTAACTGGCGATGACGCGGGGGTGGCGTTTGGCAGTCAACGTGATCTCCCAAAAGAACCGAATATGAAATTCTCAGCCTATTTCAAAGGCGTTGATAAAATGCCTGACCTCGACAAACTCAAGGCCGACAAAACAGGGGTCTCCCGAGGTTTGGATATCGGCGTTGGTGGACGCAACGAAAACGTCATCATTAGTTACGAAGGTTTCCTGCCGATTACAAAAAGCGGAAAATACAGCTTCCGCCTCAGTTCAGATGACGGCAGTATGTTGTACTTGGATGGCAAAAAGTTGATTGACAACGATGGTGTTCACCCCAACACGGCGAAGGAAGCAACCATTAATCTGAAGCCGGGAATGCACGCCATCCGTGTGAACTGGTTTGAGAAGGGCGGAGAGGAAGTACTCGCACTTGATTGGGCGGGCCCGGGTGTCAAGTCGGGAGGGATCGACAAGGCGATCGTGATGACCGCCGATGGAATACCGGCACCCCTGAAACAGGCAGTGGAAGAAGTGGATCCTGATAAGTTCGTGTTCGATCCAGCGTTGATGGACCGAGGACGAGAGCTGTTCTCCTCGTTGGGTTGTGCAGGCTGTCACGTCAAGACCGAGGGTGGAAACCCGGTTAAGTCGTTGGTCAAAGCGCCAGCATTAGCTGATTGCTCTGATGATCAAGGTTGTCTCGCCGCAGCGGGTGTTGCAATGGTCCCCAATTTTGAGTTGACCTCGATTCAGCAAGCAGCTGTGAAAGAGGCGTTGCGGCTGAAATCCGATACTGCAGAAAAGGCCGGGAATGATGAGGTGTTGTTATCCCATTCGATGACTGCGCTCAACTGCTATGCGTGCCACCAACGCGATGGAAAGGGCGGCCCCGAATCCGATCGTAATCCACTGTTTGTCAGCACCATTCCCGAAATGGGAGACGAAGGGCGTTTGCCTCCACCACTCGATGGGGTTGGGGACAAGCTGCGGGAAGATTGGTTGAATCGTGTGATTGGCAATGGTGACAAGAGCCGACCTTACATGAAAACGTACATGCCCAATTTTGGTGAAGGAAATGCCAAGGCACTTTCTGGTCACTTTGCCAAGTTGGATATGATTACCGATGCAAAATTGGTGGACTCAGGTGAGACCGAGACACGCAAAGCATCGTTTGGGAGACAGATGGTCGGATCAAAAGGATTGGCGTGTGTGAGTTGTCACAGCTACGGAAAATTCAAATCAACAGGGATCCAGGCGATCGCACTTGACACGATGACCCAGAGGATTCGAGAAGACTGGTTTCACCGTTACCTGCCTGACCCGCAGAAATATCGTCCGGGAACTCGTATGCCAACAGGATACCCCGAGGGTAAAAGCACCGTGGCCAACGTTTACGACGGCGATCGCGATCTCCAGCTTGCAGCGATGTGGGCCTTCTTGAAAAAAGGTGCGAATGGTGGAGTTCCAGAGGGCATTGTCAATGGAATGATCGAACTCAAGGCTGACAACAAGCCTGTGATCTATCGGAATTTCATCGAAGGTGTAACGCCACGTGGCATTGCGGTTGGCTATCCCGAACGGGCAAACTTATGTTGGGATGCGAACCGCATGGCGCTTGCACTGGTTTGGCAGGATCGCTTCATTGATGCTTCCAAGCATTGGGAGGGACGCGGTCAGGGAAACCAGACTCCACTCGGTGGCAACGTGACGATGTTTGAGAAGGTCGCGCCTGTTGCCGTGCTCGACGATCTCAAAATGGCGTGGCCCCAGAACGCTCCCAAGGAACGGGGTTACAAGTTCGGTGGTTATCGGCTCGACAAGCAAGGACGCCCAACGTTTCGCTATCGCTTTGCGGATGCTGAAGTTGAGGATACGCCGTTGCCAGTGGCCGGTGATTTTAGCGGCACTTTCAAAAGAAATGTCAACGTCACCCCGACGGGGCAGCAATCCGATAGCGGAATCTACTTTCGCGCGGGTGCAGGAAATATCGAATCTCTTGAAGATGGATGGTTCCTGTTAAATGACACACATCGAATTCGGGTGACAACCTCAGGTAAGAAACCGTTTGTCCGCAAAATCGATGGAAGCTCTGAAATTTTGGTGCCAGTCAATGGCCCAACAATGATCACACAGGAAATCGTCTGGTAGTAATGAAGCAATGATGATGCACATGAAAAACTATCTCCCTCTATTGTTCTGCCTGTTGTGCAGTCCTGTGCTTGCTCAGGATGCGCCCACAGAAGCTGATTACTATCCCATCACCCGCTTCGAAATTCCGGAGGGTGTTGTTTTGGAAGCAAGTGGTTTCCAAATGATGCCGGATGGGAAAATGGCGGTCTGTTCACGCAGAGGTGAGATTTGGATGATCACGGATCCCTTTGCGAAAGAGGTAACGGCCGATCAGTTCAAGCGGTTCGCACACGGACTGCATGAAACGTTGACCTTGGCCGAGCGTGATGGCTGGCTCTATACAACTCAACGGTCGGACGTGTCGCGGTTGCGAGACACCGATGGCGATGGAGAGGCCGACGAATTTGAAGTGGTAAACGATGGCTGGGAAATTTCCGGCGATTATCACGAGTATGCATTTGGTTCCAAGTTCGACAAAAATGGTGACATCTGGGTCGTTCTCTGCCTGACGGGGTCGTTCTCCAGTCAAGTGCCTTACCGTGGTTGGTGTGTGCGAGTGACTTCCAGTGGCGAGTTGATTCCAACTACAAGTGGCATCCGGTCTCCCGGTGGCATCGGCGCGAATCATCTTGGCGACATGTTCTACACGGACAATCAAGGGCCATGGAATGGAACTTGTGCATTGAAGCATCTACCAGTGGGTAAGTTCGTTGGGCACCCCGGAGGGTTCGAATGGTACAAGCTTGCTGAGCCATTCATCGGTAAGAAGCCAGAAGAGCCCAAAAGTGGGAGTCGCTTCATGACCGAGGCGAAGCGGTTACCAAAATACGAGCCTCCGGCGGTCCTGTTCCCCTATAACAAAATGGGAAAATCGGCTGCAGGTGTCACTTGTGATACGACAGGTGGTAAGTTCGGACCGTTCGAAAATCAAATGTTCGTCACCGATCAGTCCTACAGTACCGTCATGCGTTGTTACATGGAAAAGGTAAAAGGACATTACCAGGGAGTTTGCTTTCCTTTCCTTGAAGGTTTTGGAAGCGGCTCCCTTGGCTTGGAATTGACGAAGAACGGCAATATGTTTGTCGGTGGTACGAACCGTGGTTGGGGCTCACGCGGCCGGAAACCTTTTGCCGTGGAACGCGTGAATTGGACAGGTAAAGTGCCATTTGAGGTGCTTGAGATGAAAGCCAAACCCGATGGGTTCGAACTCGTCTTCACTGAACCTGTTGATCAGGATACCGCTGAGTCCCTCGACTCCTATCGCATGACAACATACACCTATATCTTCCAATCAGCTTACGGCAGTCCAGAGGTTGATCATACCGAGCCCAAGATCACCAAGGCGGTGGCGGCTAAAGATGGAAAGAGTGTTCGGTTATATGTCGATGGGCTGCAGGAAGGGCATGTACATGAACTGCATTCCGATGGGGTTCAATCCAGGACAGGTCTTTCACTGTTGCACCCCGAAGCGTACTACACGCTGAATTATATTCCCGATAACTGACGCGTCTCGGGACACGCCTCAGTTTTGGAACGACAGGACGTGGTAAGCTCTTTCGTGTGGAGCGACTACAGCTCGTGGTGCCGTCGACGGTGGGAGTGGCGAGGGCGGTTGCTGATAAGTCAGTTGTGCACTCACCCCGAGGTTCTGCGGTCATTGTGTCATCCGCGGAGGCGGTTTCTCGAACCGTCCAGCCACGGGATTCGATGATCTCAGGAAATCCAGAGTTGGACGGGGATGTGCTGGCGATTCCAGCCTGCGGGTGTCTGTTTTGGGTCGGTAATGAAAAGGTGGGTTCCGAGTGAGCAAGCGAGTTACCGTTTTGGAACATCTCATTTCGGGTCAGCGTTTGCTGCGAGTGATGTGTATTTCGGCAGTCGGAATGCTGGTGTCGCCGTGTGTGGCCCTCGCTGAACGGGTTGCCACTGTAAAACCGACCGCTCCTGTCAGGTTGGCTGAGGACGGAAAGTTCAAGATGTTGTACGACGCCAGGCAGCGTCCACAGGCAATTGGGCTTGCTGGAAAAGTTTTCGTGGTGTTCAACGGCGACGCGTCACCCACGGGGAACGAGAAGGGCAGAGCCTTTCCGATGTTGGTCATCTACGATGTTAAATCCCGTACGTTTTCGCGACCAGTGAAGATTGCGAAGGAATCCAGCTCTGACCATCACGATAGCCCCATCATTTGGGCAGATCGTGCAAATCACCTTCATGTTCTCTATGGATGCCATAAGTCCCCAGGTGTTCATCTGGTTTCACTCAACCCAGCAGGAAGCAACAGAGACCGAGTCGTGTGGCGGCAAGGAAGTCAAATTGCGCCAATGCTGTCTTACCCTTGTGTGTTTCGAATGAGTGGAAACCGTGACCTGATTTATTATCGCACCGATGGTCATACCAGTTCCTGGACTTATCGAGTCACGACTGATAATGGATTGACATGGACCGGGCCCACCTCGGATGTCACCGATCTTGATTCAAGAGGCCGTTTGGACTGGTCTTCGTATCAAACTAAAATTGCGGGGAAAGATCGGCGATACTTGCACGTGGTATACACCGACTATGACGACAACAAACACGATGTTGATCCTCAGCGTTTCTACAATCCAAAATACGACACCTTGGTTTCAAACGAGTGGAAATATAATCTCTCGTACCTACGGATCGATTCTGAAACTGGCGCGGTGTGTAACTCGGATCAGCTTCCGTTGCAAACTCCCATCGATTTCGCAACCTCAAAAAAACAGTGCGAGATCTGGGATACACAATGGCGTGGAGCAGGGGTACCACCCGCAGTTGCTTTGGACGAACGAGGTAGGCCTGTTTTTCTACATGTCTTATCTGGAGACTCGATAACTGATCATGCTTACTTTTATGTCCGGAAAGTGGACGGATCTTGGTTGAAGACACGCATCACGAGTTCGACACATCAGTGGAACAGTGGGCATCTTGTTTGCGATGGCGAGGGTGTCTTGCATGCGTTTGTCGTCGGCGGTGACAAGCATCTCTCCGGAGGGTACATGGATCGGCATGGCGGCGGGGAAATTGAGGAGTGGACGTCTTCTGACCAAGGACACACATGGCAGAAAAAACGATTGTTTTCTCCTTCTGATGAGCAATATGACGACTGGAAATTTAATAATGTTCAGCCAGTATTGAATGCGGATGGCAGCGTGTTGCATGGCATGTGGATTTTCTACGGTTGGAAGGATGCTTCCGAACCTGAAGCTAGCGCATTTCTTGTTGATGAAACAGCCAAGGGCGAACGTTGAGATGAGTATACGAAGCCTTGTCAAGGAAGCGGTCTCGAAGCGTGTCGTGTGGATACGACTAGTGGTTGCCATGTGTGCGGCGTACATCGGTTGGGAATGTGGCACACTGGGGTTTGCTCAGGGATTCGAAGAACACGAGTTGCCCAGTCGCTGTGACCAGACAGCAGCAACACCACCTGTCGAGTTTGAGTTGGTGTGTGCAGGTGTTCTGGAAGGGGCGACGCAAGAACGTAGGGCTTCGGTTGCCTCCGAAGAGGTACCCAATGCAGGGAACGCCGATCATGCACATCCAAACGTATTGTTTTTAGCGATTGATGATTTGAATGATTGGATAGGAGCGTTGGGGGGACACCCGCAGGTTCGAACTCCCAATCTGGACCGTCTGATTTCAAAGAGTGTGTTGTTTTCCAATGCTCATTGTGCCGCTCCGGTTTGTAGTGCCTCGCGACACGCGTTGTTCAGCGGACTGAGGCCCTCCACCACAGGGTGGTACTCAAATTCTTCCAAAGGCTTGAAAAACTATCTCAAGACGCTGGGGAAGACGGTACCCATGCCCGCTCATTTTCGGAACAACGGTTACAAGACGATGGCGGCGGGCAAAGTGTTTCACAAAGGTACGTCTGATGTTCGGGACTACGGTTACTGGGATGAGGAGAGACCCAAGTTCAAGTGGCCCGAGCATTTGGTTGCTCGAGGCCATGGGTATCAAGGAAAAGGTGGTGGGCATTTCTATCCCTTTCCTAAAGACGGCGGGGCAGTTTACCAACGGTATCAAGAGGGAGTTGATGGACAATCCCTGTGCTGGGGTGCCTTGGACCCGTCGGATATACCGGCTGAAGGGATGCCAGATGAACAGGTCGCTGCTTGGGCTGTTGAACGCCTGAGAAGGCACCATCAGAAACCGTTCTTTATGGCGGTTGGATTCGTCCGCCCGCATGTTCCGTTCACTGCGCCGCGGAAATACTTTGAGCTGTATCCACTGAAAGCGATCAAGATGCCGGTAGTTCCTGATGATGAAATGGATGACATTCCGCTTTGGGGGAAAACGCTCGCATACGGCACGATCAAGAAGGGAGATCATCGCGTGGTGCTAAGCGTTGGTGTTGAATACTGGCGTGAAATGGTTCGTGCGTATCTGGCGTGCATCTCATTTGTCGATGCGCAAGCTGGAAAAGTACTTGATGCTTTGGAGAGCGGACCGAACGCGAAAAATACCATTGTCGTTTTCTGGTCTGATCATGGCCAACACCTCGGAGAAAAGCGACACTGGCGGAAGATGGCGCTATGGGAAGAATCAACGCATGTACCTCTTGCAATCAGGTTGCCTGACCAAGGAAACGGTGGAAGTAAGTGCGTGAGTCCGGTAAGTTTGCTTGACCTGTACCCAACGCTCATCAGCTTATGTGGTTTACCACCGGTTCATGGCTTGGAGGGACTTAGCCTGATGCCCCAACTACGTGATCCGAAACGCAAACGAACCACTCCCGTAGTCTCAACTTGGCAATACAGAAACCATGCGGTCCGAAGTTCGGATTATCGCTACATTCGCTACCGCGATGGGAGTGAGGAACTTTACGATCATCGTTCTGACCCTCGGGAACACCACAACTTGGCACAGGAACCGGCGTATCTGCCTGTGAAGCAACGGCTTGCAAAAGCGATACCAAAGCGTAATAAGAAACCGTCTTCGCTTGAGTCAGGTGGCCAAGATTCCTACGGAAAAAAATACGAAATGCTGCGAGAGCAAGGCGTGCCTGAGTGGCTCGGAGCGGATCCCGTGTCGCCACGTATTCCATGAGTTGGATAAGCGGAATGGTTGCAGGGCGTGAATCAGGAATGGGATGTTCCAACTTCTTGAGTCGACATGAACTTCGATAGTAGTAGCGATGACAAGGCAGGGAAGTGTTATGAGAGCGTTGTCTGTTTGTGTTCTTGGATGTAGTTGTTTTCGTGTGTTTTTCTTTAGCCTTGTTCTCGGTAGCCTTGTTCTCGGTGCAGAAGGTCCCGCTTTGAGTCTGCAGTTGGAGCAGATTACCGACGGTGAGAAACATCATTTCTTCGGATACATCGGACAGTGTCAGACCATCCCATGGTGTAGGTCGGGACGGTACATTCTCGCGATGGAAATTGATGAGATCGCTCGCATGCCGCGTGCGTACGAGGCTGCCACCATTTGTTTGATTGATACTCGGAATCAAAATAAGATCAAACCGATAGAAAAAACCACCGCATGGAATCCACAGCAGGGAACCATGTTCTTTTGGAATCCAAACGCCCCAGAAACGCAGTTCTTTTTCAATGACCGAGATGTGGAGAGCGGTAATGTATTCACTGTGTTGTATGACATAGTACAAAAGCGGCGGGTTAGGGAGTACCGTTTTCCTCAGACACCCATCGGTAACGCGGGCGTTGCAGTGGATGGTTCAGCCTGGTTGGGATTGAACTATGGCCGCTTGGCCCGTCTGAGGTCAGTCACCGGCTATCCCGATAGTCGTGACTGGTCCCGCGACGAGAAAGCCCCAGCGGACGATGGCTTGTTTCATGTGGAGATAGCAACAGGGCGAAAGAGGCTGCTGGTTTCCTACCGCGACCTTGAACGGAAGATCCATGAAGTCAGTCCACGGTTAAGACATACGGGGTTATTCATCAATCATGCCCTGTGGAATCGTGACTGTGACCGCGTTTACTTTTTTGCCCGGGCTGGCTGGAGTCGGAAAGACGAAGTTAAGGTCAATATTGCCTTTTCAGTCCATGCCGACGGAACCGGATTGATACTCCACAAAAAACATATCGGTGGTCACCCTGAGTGGGCCGAGGGTAGGCTTCTGATCGGGCGGTCAGGTCGGCGGCAAGTGGTTTACGATGTAGATACGCAGCAGGTTGTTGACGCCTGGGGCGATGAGTTCGTGTTCCCGAATCCAGAAGGAGATATCTCGCTGTCTCCGGATGGGAGATTATTCGTCAATGGGTATAAAAAACGCAGCAAGAATTTCTATGTGGTGTATCGCCGCAAGGATGGCATGCATGTTCGGAGTCAAGGAGTAAACAAAGGAAGTTTCTCCGGTGACATTCGAATTGACCCCGCGCCACGCTGGAACCGCGCTGGAGATCAGATTCTCATTCCTGGGCTCGCGAGTGATGGAACACGGCAGTTGTTTGTGCTGCGTCTTAGGGTAACACCCAAGTAATCATTGCATTGCATTGACCAGAGGCTTCTCTTAGGCCTTTGACAACGGGCCTCATGACAGACGCGGTTAGAGTTGCGTGTTTGTTGAGAGTGGGTTTCGCTTATCTGGGGTGATTAGCAACACTGTGGCTGGCGGCAGTGCGGTATAAGGTGGGGAGAATGCCGGAAGGAATCGAATAAAAAAGCGGGTATGACTCGGTGTCACACCCGCTTGGCGTTTGTTTCGGATGGAGCCTGTAACCTACTGGTTCAGCTGCTCTTCGATCGATTCTTTTCCGTTCTTGGTGCCTAACGCGCCCCAAAGACCATAGGGGCTTTCACGTCCAGCTCCACCTTCCCAGCCACGACCATCTCCGTTGTCACGACCGTAAGCAACATGATTCTGGTCGCCAGATTCGATGGAGTCCGTGATGAAGACGACGGCTCCGTCGCCCATCAGGATATGTGCTCCACCTTGATGGTAGCTCGAAGCACAGAAAGCTCCAGCTTGACCATGCCAGCGTTGAATGTTGTAGCTGTTCGGAGGCAAGATCGTATGGAAAGAACTGTATTCCAAACGTCCATCTGACCAACGACGACCACGCATGTGGTTCGGGTTACGCTCGTAGCAAGGTTTTCCACCACAAGGAGCCAAACCACCGGTGGAGGTGTTTGTATTGAGGTAGGCAGGGCGTTCGGGATCCATGTACTGCTTGAAGTACCCAGGCGGGTTATCCCATACCGCGTTGTCAAACTGCATTTGGATTCCTGAGGCACGACCGTCAAGCGACGCTACGATGCATTCGCCGCCCATGATGGTGTTGGATAGACCATCGGTGATGTCACGGAATTTGGTGAAGTGTCGCGTGCGAAACACGCCTCGAGCCCATCGCTCGGTAGATTCTTCACCCCAACTGCCGCTATTGTTGACCTGCCCTTGGTTATTAACACCACTTTCGGATTGTTCGAAAAAGGCGTCGCCAGCACAACCCGTGTAGTTGTTGAACGCCACGCGATACTCAACTGGTTGGGTTGGGTCACTCGGACAGCGATAGGTTGGCACCTGCGTCAGCCAGGGTTGGTAGTTTTGGCTCCAAGGGTTGGGACCCATGGCAGGGTACGGTGGGTTGCGAAGGCTTCCGGTGCGATTGACAGCAAGTGGGTTCGCGACTTGCTCCCACAGCGCTTGCTGTTCAATGAAAGGAGTCAAAGGAACAAGCCAGCTCAACCAGAAAATGTTGCTGTTGTCCGCGCCCATCCCCGCTGTTTCGTGGGTGCCACCAGCCAGCATGGGCAGATTTTTATAAGCAGCGTGATAATTATGGAGGCCAAGTCCAATCTGCTTGAAGTTGTTGCTACAGCTCATTCGGCGAGCAGCTTCGCGAGCTGCCTGTACTGCAGGAAGCAGCAGGCCAACAAGGACCCCAATGATGGCAATCACGACCAAGAGCTCAACAAGTGTGAAGCCCTTTCGTTGCGTGCGTTGTGGTTGCATGAATAATTCCTAAAAAGTCATGTGCAAAATACGAAAAACATATTCGTGAGCTAGAAAAATATACCCGAATGGGGGGACCGTTACATCATCCTGTTTCAAAAAATCTTGAACTTGAGACAGATTGTCGAGTTCAGAAATGTATCTGGGGTGATCTGATAGAAACCCATCGAATCCCAAGTTGGTCCTCAGTCTTTAAGGTCGCACGAAGACGCGCGACAACTGCACGCTTTCCCCCCCCGAACGACAAAATTTTGTGTGGGAACAGTGTTTTGTATAGTTGGATGAACGGTAGACGGACGTTTTCAGTGTCACTCAGTCGCGTCCTCGGGGTATGACTTGCCACCGGCATGCTGTACTCGCGTCAGTGGCTGGGCTGTGCGGGAACAGCAACGTCTTCCGTAGGTTAGCCTTCGGTTTCCCGCAGGGAACGCTATCCCTGTGCCGAATTGCTGCACGTGTTGGATGAGTCACTTCAAAACTCGTGGGTTTAGTCCTTCCATGGGATCACTTCCTAATTGGTGGCTTGCGTTCACTGGATTTTGTTGACTCTGATATTTCGTTCACAGGGATGAACTGGACTGCGTCAGCGATCACATACTTACCATCTGTGCCGCCGGTTGCGATTTTGAGCCACGCTCCCGTGCCCTTCGAGAACCTGAATCGGCCTAACGTACGGAAAAGTTTTTTATGCTCAGGAACTTGCTGTTGGTTGATTTCCACGGAAGTCTCGCCGTCTTGATGGCCGATGGTGATTCGTGTGTTTTTCGAACGCCGAATGTTATAGCAATGAGACATACGGACTTCGTAAAACCCGGCCTTGGGGAGAGTGGGACGGTAAGTGACTGACTTTTTTCCTTTTCCACTCTTCTTATCGTGCAGATAACCGATTCCAACGTAGGGCGGTGTGTGTGTTGAATACTGCCATTTACCTACTAGTTCAGCATCTGTTTCATCCAAGACGATTCCGTCCAATTGGTCTGGGGTGTTGACGATGAAAGGCACTAGTTCTGGTCGATCGACTTCACCAGCGGCGTGCCGATTCGGCTCGGCAGATGGATGCGGAGTCTGTCGTTTTGGTGGTACCGTTTCGGACGCGCAGAGTTGAGTCAACAGAAACACTGTGGTCAAAGCTAACGGGAAAAGGTGTTTTCGGTTTTTCATGGTGCGGTCGCCCGAACGATTATGCCCATACGATTGGAGCGGCCTTTCTAGTCCACTCGAGGGCCAGGCAACGCTCAGTATCAGTTTGGGGATGACGGTAGCTGAATGGGGATGACTGTTGCATTTCGAGGGGGCACATGCGGTGGGTGCTACCCGTAGTTTAGTGTACGAACGCTGTGTTCGTTTGCACGGTTCCCTGACGTTTCCTCATGCTTCATTACGGGGCGTCTTTGTTGGGAAGTCTGGACCGAATGCAGGCGTTAGGTGAGTGCTTTGTCTTTGGCTGTGATGAACCTGGCGTGTTCCTGGAACAGTGTGGTTTTGAGATTGGAGCGGTGGTCACAGCACAGGATTATCTTAATTCCTCCGATCCCAGCCTCAGTACCTATCAGTTTGTCGTGTCGCGGGTTTCTGCGTGACCGGCCTTGGTGACAACATGTCTTGGTTTGGGGGGCATAGCTGGGTATGAGAGTGGGCAATGATAGAGCGATCGATGGACGAGCGGGTGCATTCGACCATGCGGTGACCCTGGGCAGAAAAGTTGCCTCGGGTTGCATAACGTCACGAGTGTTGCAGGCGTGTCTTAGAGAACGTTCTTAGCTGTGCACGCTTCCTGCAGGGCAGTGAAAGAGGTCGCAGTCAACGTTCGGAGACGTGGGAATCGGGCGTGGCCGATCTCAATCGCCCGCACGGTTGGCAATTTTGAACGGGCTGGTACTTCTGTACGGGTTGGCAATTGAGTGATGACGGTGTCCAGAGCGTACTCTTTCAAAGGGCACGCGTTCGGGATGCGTGGTCATTCAGGGTGTTGGGAGCTTGCCATCGGGCTACCAATCGTCAATGCCGCTACAATTGCAAGAGCAGGAGCATTCGGCACGGCGCGGGTCATCGGATGACGATTGAAGGCATCACACGTGCTGGTTGCTTGTCCTCCGGTTGTTAGGTGCCACAATACCCGTGAGTAGATTTCCGCTGATGTGGGTTCGACAGCATAACCGGAGGTTTGGTTGGCTGGTTTTGAAAAGTAGCAGCGGAAATGCCAGTTTTTCAGGGTACCGATGTGCTCAGTGACATGTTCTTGTTTTTGTACAATCGTGCAGAATGAGGAACGGGTGATTGAGGGGAGTCATGGTAATTAAAGAGACGCGCACATTTCGTCGGTTCCTCAGGACAATCGCTAGTACGGCGGTTTCGGGAATCGGTCATTGGACTCGAACCGGACAAGAGGGAGCAGATTTATGTCTTACTTGTCATGGAGAAGATGGGCGTAAGCTAATGGCTGTAAATCAACTGGACGATGGGCATGTTGAGGTGTTTGTGTCCAGCACGCTTGAGCCAGTTCAGTACGTTACCGCTCATGAAGGGCTTTGCGGGATCTTCATTGACCCAGATATCTTGGGAGAGGCAATCGATGATGACTTGAGCTCTGAGTTGCAGCCTCCGCTGGTGGAAACCACCAAGAAGATCAAAGCAGTTGCGAGAAGTTTGGACGGGGTCGATGCGGCTTCGCAGAACATCTCCGAGGGCCTCATCGCATTGCGGCTCAGCGACGAGTACGGCCAATCGCATCTAGTGTTCCTCGTGGCCAATGAGTCTGGCCACTTTTGTTATTACCGCAACGACATCTTTCACTTGGCGCTGGCGATGGTCGCTGCGGCTTGTTACCAGACCGGATTTCACGTGTGTATGCTTTCCAAGAGCACGGTGATACATCGTGTCAAGGCGTTCAACGGACCACAACAGGAAGATGAATTGCTCGCGTTCGACGTAAATGAATAGTGGCACTTGTGGTGCGTGCTCGCTTACTGCTGGACGCAATGCATTGGCTTCGGACGCCTGACGAGAGAGCGGCTTCTCTTGCTGGGCCGTGGTGCAACCCTGGATCGCTTATGTGCTGAATGTAAGGGACGCGTCTTGCGATGATGACTTTGCAGAGCGCCGGACCGACGCATTCAATATGACGGAAAATGAAGCCTTTTTTCACGAGTGATCGTGCGTGGACCTTTCTGGTGTGCAGGTCGCGCAGTTTGAAAACGTGGGCCATTTGAGCAGTTGGATGTGTTCCAACTGTCGGAAGATGGGGTGGACTTGGTCAAGTGCGGTGTTTGTCGTGCATTGTCACGATCGGAAAATTGACAGCGTGGAGAAGCCGCTGACTGTTCCTAGGCTAGCATGATAGTCAAAAAGAGGGGGGGCGAGAGCAAGGTTTAGGGGGCTCGCAGCGGGCTTATGTTGACCCAGGCTCGTGGATGCAACAAACTCTAGTAGTTCACGAATGATGTGGTTGCCGGGTGAGTGTTTAGACGTAAGACAGATGAGGCGGGAAGCAGATGCGAAATAGTGCTTTACTGACTGGAATCTTATTTTTGCATGCGCAGTAGGCTGTTTCCGCGGAGCGAGTGAGTTAGCAACGCTCCAACGACAGGCGGCAGCGGGCGACGTGATCGCTCAATACAATCTTGGCTGTATTTATGCTGAGGGCGATGGTGTCCCCAGAAATAGTGTCGAAGCTGTTAAGTGGTTTGTGAAGGCCGCAGAACAGGGTGATATTGATGCCCAGTACAACCTCGCAGTGATGTATGACGACGGTACCAGAGTTGAGCAGGATTATGTACAAGCAATGCACTGGTACCGTCAGGCTGCAGAGCAGGGTGATGTAGATGGACAGTTTAGCGTCGGTGTTATGTATCAGCTGGGCGAAGGCGTCATGGCTGATCAAGCGACAGCCTATGCATGGTTCTCGTTGGCGGCGAATAATGGCCATTCTGAGGCCGACGAAAAGGTGACGGGTCTGCAAGAACAGTTGAGCGAAGAAGATCTTGCGAAAGGCAAGACTCTTCATTCAGAGCTCGTCGAACGTTATGGTATGTAGGAAACGGTGGCTTGTCGGGCTGCTCGTTTTGTCGAACGCGTGTGTGGCGTCGAAGACGTTTATTCTCTATTGCTTTTTATGAATTCCCTATGAGTCGTGTGATCCACTCATGCGAGGTCGCTGCCAGTCTCCATGACTTCTGGTCTCCTCGTATCGTTGCTGAGGTGAATGATTCGTTTGTAAAGGTGGCGAAAATCAAGGGAGTGTTTCCATGGCATTCGCACGAGCATGAAGACGAGATGTTCATGGTGCTTGAGGGTGAGATGAGGATCGAGATGGAAGATCGGACGGTTCGGTTGAAGGCTGGCGAAGTGTTTGTCGTGCCCAAAGGAGTGCGACATCAGCCGGTGGCTGAGAGTGAGTGCCTTATCATGCTGTTTGAACCAAAAACAACAGAGCATATGGGTGAACTGGTGCAGGAACGCACCCGGACGATTGCAGAACAGCGCTCGCAACCGTGAAAAACACAACCGCAACGATTGCTTGAGTCGCGATTCAAGCAAGGAATGCTTTCGTGTTGGATGTTCGATTACGGAGCCCGTTAACGATGCGGTTTTGCATCGCTGTACCGCAGGCATCGATGATTTGCGTACCCAGTGCCTTGGACCCAGGAACCGCTGGTTCGGAGCGTGCAACCACCAAACGTTCCTCCATGCCGCGTTCAGTCTTCCGACATCCAAGCATGCAGCGTCAAATGGATCAGGTTACTTGCCGTCTGTGTGTGGACGTCCTCAAGCGTCCGGAAGCTGGTGATCCCTGCTAGCCACCTCAGTTTTGATCGTCAACGAATTGTTTGATGACCGTGATTGGTAACGCATAGCTCCGGACGCGGCTGTTCCTCGCGATGTTCATACCGATGAAATTGCCGGCGAGGTCAAAAACTGGTCCACCGCATTTTTCCGGTTTCAAGGTGGCATCATGTAGAATCACAGTTGAGAAGCCATCTCTTCTGCCACTTTTGTCCATCCGATCTGCCGCATGGTTCGAGTTCGACGGGTACGCGCCCAGCGTGATCGCCTTTTCGATTTCTTCCCCTTCTCTCAGAACCTTGGCGATGATGGTGACCTTGGGGTCAAGTTTTGTGAGGAAGGAACGCATGTCGCGGTCGGTCTTGATGGTCGTGTCGTTCATCTTCGTCACGACGTCGCCCACCATTAGTCCCGCTTTCTTTGCGGCGCCGTCAAGGCGGACCTCATTCAGTACAGCCCCCTCGCGTTTCCCGAAGGTCGCTGGTACGACCCCCAAAAAACCGCGGCTCATCTGTTTTTGGGACCGAAAGGTTCTCGCGCTGACGATACTCACTTGACCAGGGCCCGATGCGTCGGGCGCGATGATGAAGACTCCTGCAGGGGTGGTTGCATCTTCTGATGCGCTGAGGGATACGCCTTCAGCGTGTTTTGCAGGTGCGCGAAGCAGAACGAGGTCATTTACCGTATCGCGTTGAATGACCTCCAGTTCGGATGGGGTCTCACCCAAATCTGCGGTTGGTTTGACGCCGACCATCGAATTCTTGCTGACAATCAAATCCGTATTTGCGAGAAGAGTCCCAGCGATAATGACCGAATTTTTGTCATCCTCGGTCCCAAATTCGCTGCGAATTAAGACGCAAGCATCATCAAGTCTGCTTTCTAACTCAGAAAACTGTTTGGGTAAGTCTGCCAGTTGTTTGATCGCTTCGGGAGCCGGGAAATCAGTGTTCTTGTATTTGGGAAGATCGATGTCCGGTGGGGGGAGTTCAGTTGAGAAGTCAGCTAATAGTGACACAACTTCGTCTTTGCGTTTGACTTGCACTGAGACCTTATCGAGGCGTTTCTCGGCGGCCTTTGCCAAAGCCGCTCGAAGTGCTGTCAACGAGCCGGTGTCGTCGCCGTTGATGACTGTAATCACATCGTTAACGAGGATGCCAGTTTTCGCAGCGACGCTCTCTTCCCGAATCTTTTCCACTGTGATGCCGCTGGCGTCTTCGCGCTGCCGTGCTTCGATACCCAGGATCAATCGTGAATTTCCAGTGAAGGTGATTTCCGCATTCAACTCGTTCCAGAAATTTTTGTAAACATCGATGGGGACTTCATAGTTCTGTGTCATCGAGCGACCAATCCGAGAGTGAATTCCGATCACACGCCCATTGAGGTCAAAGAGGGCTCCACCAGAATCACCGGGTTCCATTAACGCGGTGGACTGTAGCATTCCTCCTGACCGCGCACGCCGGACAATCCTCCCGAAACGCACTGCCGGTTGCTCGCGCGTTCCCTGTCCGCCAGGGAAGCTGATGCCGATACACGGCTGATTCGGTAAAAGATTGGATGACTCGCCAATCTGAACAAACGGCAGGTCCGGAACGTTATCGGTGATTTGTACCAAGGCACAGTCAGCCTTCGGGTTGGACCCCTTGCCTCGTGCCCTGAAACTACGCCCATCAGGAAGGATCACCTGATAACGGCTGCCAGGCTTGACCGCGTGTCCTGCGGAAAGGACATGCCCGTCGGAACTGACAATCACTCCACTGAACGCGCTGCGGGAACCGCGAATGGCAACCACTGCCGGTTGGGCGGAATTTATCGTCTTTTGAATATCAGCCTGAAGTGCGGTCGCGTCGAACTCAGCTTGGAGAGTACTCAAACATCCGAGGCTGCAAATGACTGTGATGAGAATTTGATACGTTCGCATACTTGTTCACTTTGATGAGGTCGAGATACCTATTACAGACTAGCCGATCAAATCAGCATTTCCCAATGAAGTATTGGGATTTGGCAAGCGTTGGAAGAATTTTCAGGAAGCTGTGGGTTTGTGTGTTCTAAATTGGCAAAGTTTGACGGAAAAGGGGCGGTATTGGTTGGAGTTGCACCAAAAGATGAAGCAAAAGTTACACATTTCAAATGTTGGACACTTGGTGATAGCCCGTCGGGGGTAAGCGTCGTGGCGGATTCTTTGCGCCCTTTGAGGACGAACCAACCGGGACGGCGGTGATGGCCATGCGGTACGGCAGAAACGCGTGTTCAGTGAAAGATGTGCAGCTGAGGTTTGAGCATGGGCCCCAGGGTGGTTCAGATTGTGGCTGGTTCAAGGTCTGCGGAAGACAGCTGACCTGAAGGTAGTTCGCCGCATGGGCGACGCGAGCAACGAGAGGCCGTGGCGATGGTTCTCGCCAAGTCTTCATCTTGCTTTGTTAAAAACACGGGTTGGATCTGTTTGGGTTTACTCAAACGAACAGCTGTTAGCGTCGTGAGTGGAACCGTGCTTTCCTGCAAGTGTGACGGTTGTATTGGGACCGACACTCGCAGCATACAGTGGAACATCCATCAGAACCTCACCATGAACATGTTGAAGCCCTGCCGTAGCCTGCTGGGATTGTTAGACTTCGGACTGGTCCTAGTGAGGAGCCGATTCGCATTTGAAAACTACCAGCCTGCGAATCCCGTCTCAGGTACGACGGGGGCGGTCGCTGGCGGGTACTGCAGCATTGTGAGGCAGGGTTGTTGAGTGGCGGTGCTCCTCGGTCAAGCGGCTTTGTGGGACGCCTCTGGGGTCAGCCTTAGGGTACTGGATTCAAGTTGTCCTCGAGTGATGGATTTGTGTAGGATCCACGTGATTGAATCAATGGCGTAGTAACGGATTTCTAGGGTAAAGAATGCAAGGCCGCATGCTGCTACTGTTCGGATGCGACACGCGGTCGCTGGCTGCGTTCCGAGTTGTCATTGGTATTCTGATCTTTCTCGATGCGGTCGTGCGATACGGCTCCGCTGAGTCTTTCTACTCGGGTCAAGGCTTCCTGAACGCCGCTTTGGCAGAGCATGCGTCGCCTGGGGCTTACTCTCTCAATTATGTGTCTGATAGTGTTGGCTTTCAGCAGTTTATTTTCCTGTCGCTTGCTTGTTCAGCCGTGCTATTGTGCGTTGGTTGTTGTACGCGTGTGGCTACTCTTTGCTGCTGGCTGTTGATTGCATCAATTCACGTCAGAAATCCGATGTACCTCATCGGGGGTGATACTCTGTTGCGGATGCTGGTTTTCTGGTCTCTTTTTATTCCGTTGGGCAGGACATGGTCCGTCGACCAGTGGCGCGAAAGCAGGAAGAAAATACCTGCAATTAACCAGATCACAGAAGGCGGGGTTGTCTGTTCCGTGGGAACTGCGTGCCTACTGTTGCAAGTTTGTGTGATGTATGTCACTGCTGGTTTGTCAAAATGGAACGAGCCTTGGCTCAGTGGTATCGCCATGGATTTTATCCTCCGACAGGATTGCTACGCACGTCCGGTGAGCGACTGGTTGATTCAATTCCCAATGCTTACCGCGATGATGAGCTATGCAACATTAACGATCGAGTTGCTCGTTCCTTGCTTGATATTTGTTCCGTATAGAACTGCACAGGTGAGGTTGGCTGCCGTTGCGTTCTTCTGGACATTTCATCTTGGCATTGAAATGACAATGGATGTTGGCAAGTTTACGTATGTGTCGATGGCGGCGTGGTTGCTGTTTCTGCCCCCGATGTTTTGGGATAAGTTCCGTTGGGCAAGACTGGGTGGTGGCTCTTCAGGGAACATTTCGGTTGGACCCGTTCAAACTGCTGGGCAGGTGAGACGTATCGGACACAAGTTGTTTACCGTGTTCCTTCCACTTGGGTTGTTTGTTTACATCGTCATTTGGAATTTTGCTGGACTGTATGGTGGTCCCGGTACGACTTGGTTGGAGCGTAACCCCGATGGTTTTTACAGGTTTGGAAATGTAGCGATGCTCCGCCAAAATTTTCATATGTTCTGCATTCCCGCTCGTTTTAATACGACCTACGTGTTCAACGGACGTACTGCCAGCGGCGAACGAGTTGATTTGGTGCGCGGGATTCCCGTCGCGGAATCTGGGCCTGGCGCAGCGCTGCCTGAGGAGCGGGAATGGAAGACCCTGCATTGGTACCTGATTAGTTTCGGCGGGGATCCGAAATTGTATGAGGCGTTGCTCGAGTATCACGCAAGAAGTTGGAATCAGACGGCCAACCCCGATCAACAGGTGCACCAAGCTCGTTTGGAGCGATTTGCAGAAGACATCGGCCCAGGCGTTGAGGCGGGATCATTCGTTCACATTCACAATCTGGCCGACTGGGAAAACCCGGATTGGGAAGAGAGTCCAGATGACCGATTGGAACAGGATTTTGACCGAATGATGGATCGAATGGAAAATGGTGGGTTATTTCCCATCGAATCCAATTGAAAAACAGCCGACCAGGTGCATAAAGAAAGCAGCAGATAGATGAAGTACCCGAGGCGTTGGGGCAAAGGGACGACGTCGCCTCTGTTGTCCGGGTGGCGTTTGGTCACGTTCATCACCGATTGAAGTGCGGCGCGGCTGTAAGTGCAGCGGCTGTAAATGAAGTCGCTTGAAATGGGCCGCTATTCGGGGAATCGTCCCTATCGTTGCGACTTGGTTCGGATGAGAATTGCTGCAAGAACACAGGTTGCCTAGGGAGAGCTTGCCGTCGATGATCTGTTTTGTTGCGCTGTTATTGTTGCCGGGAGGGCCAGTTATCCTTCTGCTCTCCGTTCGGTGTTTTTTCGGCTGGTATTTTGACTTGATGTTTTTGCATGACCTCTTCAAGTGCTTGCGCGGTGTCTAGATCTGGTTTGAAGTTCCCGGGGCGATCGCCCCTTGCGATATCCAGAGGCGTTCGGCCCTGTTTATTCTTGCAATTCCAGATGTCGATGTTCGCACCTTTTGAATCAAGCAAACGGATCACCTTTGGGAGCGATTTGTAGGCTGCGGCGTGCATCACACTTTGGTTGTTGGAGTCAAGTTCATCAAGATTGTGGACTCCAAGCCCTAGTAGGTACGTGACTGCTGCGAGATGCTCCGCCGCGGTTCCGGGCCCGTCAGCGTTGGGGCCCTCGTCAATTCCTGCGGCCATCAACAAAGCATTCTGATTTTTGGAGGTTGTCGCTGTGGGGTCCGCTCCCAGTGCGAGTAACGTTTTCATGTATGCAATATCGGCAGTTGAAGCGGCGCACAGAAACGGGGTCGCACCTTTGACCGAAATACGTAAGTGTCTCCCGCCATTTCTCCGCTTAGGTAGATTGACGTCTGCTCCGTGCGCAACCAACGCCTTGGCAAATTCTAAACTCGTGATCGCACCTGAGCCGCGGGGAGGTGGGTTGCCACGTTCGTTATCACCGATCTCAGGCTTGCGGACCCATGACAATGCATGCAGCGGCGCGAAACCTGTTCGGTCATCATTTGGGTTGGCTCCGGCTTGTAGTAGCATGACAGCAAGTTCGTAATGAGCGTTCTCGACGGCAAGCATTAACAGAGATATGCCGGTTTTTGAGTTGGATTTTCCGGAACCACTTTTTTGCAGCGTTTGATTGATATCCGTATCATCACGTAGCAATTGCTTTACCACGTCGGTGTGACCATTACGGATTGCGAACGTCAGAGCTGTGAATCCGGAGGGCAAAGTGACGGATTGGTCGGCATGTTTTTGAAGCAGAACTTTGACGACCTCGGTGTTTCCGGCTGCCGCTGCCCACATTAACGCCGTTTGTCCGCTTTTGTCTTTGCGGTCGATCAAGGCGCCTGCAGCAAGCAGGGACTTGATGGGGCCAGAGTCTGCGGCACGGGCTGCTGTTGCTAATGCAGCTTCACCGCCATCGCGGATGGTATTCGGGTTAGCTCCGTGGTCCAGCAGCATTCTTACGATGGATTCGGATCCGTTTTGGCACGCAATCGTCAGGGGAGCAATCCCGAATTTTGTAAGACGATTTACTTTTGCGCCTGCGGCAATCAGCTGCTTGGTAAGTTTGGGCCGGTCGTGGTAAACAGCCCAATGCAACGCGGTCATGCCATCACCTTGTGTTGCATTGACGTCGGCTTTGGACCCCAGTAGACGCTCAGTCAAGGCAAAGTGATTCTGCTCAACTGCGTCAGCCAGGATCGGTTCGTCCGTTTGCTGACCCTGTAAAGAGCAGCTCAGGATCAACACAAGCAAGAAGGATGCCGCGCGTGGCAGGTGGAATAGAGGTCGGAACATGTGCAAGTTCGGGATCTTATTTTCTGCGCGGAAGTGTCAGTTCCGCTGAGGGTCCTGTGGAGTCCGCAAATGATTCCATTTCCAGGCCGACACTCTGGAGAAGTGTCAGGTGAATGTTCGCTAGAGGCGTATGTTTTGGATATTCGATGTGGGTTCCACCATTGAATCCTGCAGCGTTTCCGCCAGCGACGATGGTGGGCAGGTTGGTGTGGTCATGCACATTCGGGTTCCCCATCCCACTGCCAAGCAAGCAGACGGTGCTGTCCAAAAGAGGCGTGCTGCGTTCGTCGGTGGCAGCAAGGCGTGTCAGCAGATACGCAAATAACGAGACATGAAATCGATTGATTTTGGCAAGACGCTCGATCTTCTGCGGATTGTTGCCATGGTGACTCAGAGGGTGATGGGATTCAGGTACGCCTACTTCAGGATAGCTGCGTTTGGAAGTCTCTCGGGCGAGTTGGAAGGTAATGACTCGAGTGAGATCGGCCTGCATGGCGAGCACTTGTAAGTCAATCAGCAACTTGGCATGTTCTTCGTAAGATGCTGGGACGCCCAAGGGCCGCTCAAAGTCGCGGTGTTTGCCGTTGTTCTGCCCAGACTCCGCCTTTTCCAAACGCTTTTCTACACTGCGAATAGAGTCAAGGTATTGGTCAATAATCCGTTTGTCAGCAGGTCCAACCTGATGCTTCAATTGCGAGATTTCATCGGCCATGGAATCGAGCAGGCTGGATTGTTGCTTGCGTGAGTTCGCACGCTCGCTTGCAGTACCACCTTGTCCGAACATTGCCTCAAATACAATTCTCGGATGAGCCTCCGAGGGCAAAGGTGTGGTTGGTGACGACCACGAAAGGTTATTCTGGTACGCACAGGCGTAGCCGTTATCGCATTGACCAGCCATCTGCGTCAGGTCCATCGATAGTTCCATTGACGGCAATTTGGTTTCATTGCCGAGATGCTTGGCCGCGATTTGGTCGGCGGTGGTTCCCAGAAAGTAGTCGGTCGACTCTGTGTGTTTTGCGGTGGCGCAGCTTAGAAAGGCGGAGTTGGAGGTCGCATGTGACCCTGGGTATGCCTTCGCAAGCTCCAGGTTGCTGAGCACGTTGATGCGCTCTCGAACTGATTTGAGTGGCGCAAGAATAGTTGGCAGTTCGCTGAGATTCGCGTCTTTGGGTGTCCAACGTGAATGATCACACCCCATGGGCATATAAACGTATTGCAAACGTTTTACTGACTGCCGTGACCATGAGTGGGCTGCCGCCGGTCCTGCTGGTAACATCGCATCAAGCAGCGGGATTCCCAAAGCAGCACTGGCAGTTCTGAGAGCGGTGCGGCGTGAAAGGCATCTGCCCGTGATGTATTTTCCTGCGTTGAAACTCATGGGGACATCCTTAGTTGGAACGGGACGCTGCGAACAATGCCTTGAATGATTCCTGAAAGACGAAAATTATCCGCTTTTGCGTCTCTTTCAATTTTACGTATTGCTGGACCATCGTTTGATTCTGTCCCCCGCCCCAAAGCGAAGGTGAGCAGCTTTTCGGTAAAGGCCGTTACAAACCGCTCAGGTTGCTCTAAAAGTGCATCTTCGAGGTCGTCGATGCCATCAAACTGATTGCCACTTGGAAGTTGTCCGCTGGTCAGAATGGGTTCGTCTTGGTCGCGCTCCCGCCAGCGTCCGACGGCATCATAGTTTTCCAAGGCAAAGCCAATAGGATCCATCAAGTCGTGGCAGCTCGCACAGGCGGGGTCTTGGCGGTGTTGCAACAGCCTTGTTCTGACGCTAGCTGATTCACCAGCGGTAGATTGTTCTTCCAGGGCCGGGACGTCGGCCGGTGGCGGTGGTGCAGGAGCCCCAAGAATATTCTCTAAAACCCAGTTGCCACGTACAACAGGAGAGGTCCGCGTTGCATAAGAGGTTACGGTTAGAATGCTCGCATGACGTAACAGACCGCCTCGCCTCTCCTGACCTGTCAACTTGACGCGACGGAAACGACTACCTGAAACACCTCGGATTTCGTAGTGCTTTGCGAGTCTCTCATTCAAAAAAGTGTGTTCGGTCTGTAGCAGGTCGAGGATGCTTCCGTTCTCTCTGATTAACGCCTCAAGGTGCAGTTCGGTCTCACGACGCATGGCTTGACGCAGGTTGTCATCAAAGTCAGGAAACTTGCGTGCATCGGGTGTTATCGCTGCAAGGTTTCGCAGTTGCAGCCACTGACTGGCAAAATTGGTTGCCAGGTTTCTGGAACGCACGTCAGCCAACATTCGCTGAACTTGAGCTGGCAGTATCTCAGGACGATGCAGTTGACCCTGTTCCGCAAGGCTCAGAAGCTCTTCATCGGGAAGTGAGCTCCACAGAAAGAAGGATAACCGTGACGCGAGTTCAAGATCGTTGATCGCGTATGCTTGGTTCGGGGTTGACTGGCTGGGGGCTGCCTCCAGTTTTAGAAAAAAATGCGGGCTGGCAAGGATTGCTGCGATGGCAGATTGGATGCCGGCTTCGTACCCATACGCCGCGTGTTCAGTTTCGAAAAAACTTAACAAACGCGTCATATCGCGGGGGGTTAATGGACGCCGGTATGCCCGGCGTGCCAAGGGTGTCAACACCTGAGTTGCTGCCGATTTGGCGGTCAGATCAGCTTCTGGCCGAGCAACGAAAATCCGTTTTCGGCTGGGGGGCTCTGTTTCAGGTGTGGGACTCTGGGATGGCGTGTCGTCGGCATAGGGCCCAGTGATAGACAGTTCGTAAATTGCTGGACTTAATCGCGGGTGCCGGTGCAAGTTGTAATGAACGTTGAGAGGTTGGCGTATCGTTTCTTCAAGCGAGCCAGACGTTCGGCGGAAGGTAACGCCGACTTGGTGAGGACCCGCAGGTACACGTATTCGTGTGGTGAGTTTGCGGTCATCAAAGTCGGCAAGGCTGCCGCTGGCTGGACGTTCTACGACAAGGCTGCCTCGTACGTCTTTGTCAATAAGAACAAGAAGCTCATGCTTTCCTTTAAGTCCCTCAACTTCATCATTTCGGTCACGCGTCAACCTTATCTCAACTTGGTAGGTGCCTGACTGCTGGAAGTGGTGCAAGAAGGATTGACCGCCACGCGTTCCCAGTGGCAAGCCAAGGACGTGCTGCTCTTGAGTCACATCTGGTCGGATCCGGTAGGTGTGACCGTCTGGAGAAGAAGCAGGCAAGCCTACGGCTAACTGGGAGATGCGGCGAGCTGCATTCAAGTACCGAGTTATTAAGGTGGGTGAGAGGTGTCGCATTCGCGTGTGATCAAATCCGTCACTTGATTCGTCAGCGGGCAAATATTCAGTGGCATCAATCTCGAGGTCAAGAAGATCCCGGATAGAGTTTTGGTACTCGGTTCGACTAAGTCGCCTGAACGCGGGGGAAAGTCCTGGGTCTGGAGCAGCGCTGGCTGCAGTATCAAGAACGGTGGTAAGGTGCTTCAACGCAGACTTGTATTCGGTTTGCGTTGGTCTGTCGGCAGTTTGCGGAGGCATCTGTTGTGCACTGATCTTTCGGACGACACGCTCCCATGTGTCACGATGCTGAACGATGGGTTGTGAGATGATGCTCTCAAGGTCGAGACCGCCTTCCGCTGAATGGCTACTGTGGCACGCAACGCAATAGATTTTGCTCAGGGTTTGGTGCGGCAATTCCTCTGCGTATGATGCCAATGTCAACCAGCAACTCACAAGCAAAAGCAAAGACGTCCTACGCGGGAAATGCTGATAACAAGCTGGTGACATGATTTGGTGTCTTGCGGTGTGATTACGAGCAGAAGCGATGAATCCCATCGCCGCGTTGGAGGAATGTTTGCAGGCAAGTGCTTTTATAAGCGCTTGGCTCTGTACTTTGGCTTCTGTACTTTGGCTTCTGTACCTACCTTGGCTTCTGAAATGCCTGTGAACTTACCCAGTGTAACATGCGTGAAAGCCCGCTTGGTCAAACCACAGCAAACCGCCCGTGCAAGTTTTTGATGCCAGTGTGGGTGATCTGGCTCATGGATAGATGGCAGCCTGGGAACGCTCAAGTGCGAGAATCAGATTGGCAACTTGTCCAGTGGCGTTTGGTCCCAGCTCGAGCCAGAAGCTACTGGTTTTGGTTTCGGTGACTGATGCGGACGGCACCGAAGGTCAAACAATCCGGCGGTACGAGTTGATGTTTTGTGTCCGAAAGTTTTGGCTTTGTCGGATCAGAGCCAGGAAGACTATTGAGGGCCGGGGCGGTAAGGGCATGAGAAGCGCAAGACAGTAAATGCTAGCTAAGCGTCAGCGAGTTTCCTCGGGGAAGATTCTGCAATCCAGTTGGGCAGATTATTTTGCGTAAAACGCCTCGTTTGACACTGGCAGGCGTGTGAGTCCTCTCAAAGATTAAAAAGTGCCATTTTTGTCCTCGCAGGGAGCGTAAAGAAGCGGAAAACGGCCGCATTTGGTCGAAAACTATGGGTAAGCGTGGAAATCGAAAAGTCGCGTTGGGGCGCGATGACCGGTCTGACACAGCACGTTAGGGAAGACATGTGCCTGCTGTCAGGCAGGCTTTCGTGGTGGCTTAATCAGGTGTTCTGCTGGCAGCGATTTTGTGGCCAGAAAACATTTTTTTCTGGTAATGCTCACGCCTCAGGTAGTAACTGATCATCAGGGTACAGGGTTCAACGTTAACCGAACGGAGTTGGTGGACGCAAATGCCCGTGAAGGCAAAAAAGAAGTTGGCGATTTGCAGCATCATCCTTTTCTTGGTCGGGGAGTTCGTTGTGGGCTGCGCAAAGAGTCGCCAGCAGTATCAGCGGTCTGCAGACAAGGAGGTCTATTCAGCGATTGCTGAGCGGAATGGAGATCCGCGCTGGCATACAGCAAGCTATGGAATTCGCATGAATCCAGAGAGTCGATTTTTCGATCCATACAACCAGAACTGCCCCCCAAGTCCGCAAGACGACCCTACATCTCATCGGTACATGCACTGGGTAGACGGTATGAAGGGGTGGGAGCATTGGGGTGAATATGGCGTCCGCTCCAGTCTCGCAAATCCAGGTTGGCAGTCAAGTTTAAGCAAATACGGGACATTGAACGAGCAAGGAGAGTACGTTCTCGATTTGGACTCAGCAGTCCAGTTGGCGTATTTGCACTCCCCGCAGAATCAAAGTCAATTGGAAACGCTTTATCTTTCAGCGCTCGATGTGACGCGTGAAAGGTTTCGGTTGGACACGCAGTTTTTTGGTGGGCTGGGAATGTTTTACCGACATAACGGCAACATCGTTCCGGCCGCGATTCAGTACGACGGCATCTCAGGTAATTACATCATCACGGAACCGTTTGAGGGTATCGAAGGCAATCGGTTGACGATCGGGACGGGCAACTCGCCAATTGAGATGAGGAGGAAGTACGCGACGGCAGGTGAGTTGTTGGTAGGTTTTGCGAACTCTTTTGTCGTTGAATTCACGGGTGACGATGTTGGTTTGGCCAATTCGATTGCGAACTTTACTTTTATTCAGCCTTTGTTGCGGGGAGCGGGGCGCGATGTAGCGCTGGAGCAACTGACTTTTGGTGAACGCAATCTGTTGGCTAATCTGAGAGCTTACAGCCAGTACCGGCAAGGCTTTTATACGTTGGTTGCCGTTGGCGATTTAGGTGTGAGTGGACCCGTCCGCAACTCGCGCAACACCTCGCTGTCAATCTTTCCCGGGGTCGGTGGGGTAAATGGGTTTGTTGGTCTTCTGCAACAACAGCAGCAGATCCGGAACGCAGAAGACAACTTGAAACTTCAGGTGCAGAGTCTGCGTCGTCTGGAAGCCTTTCTCGATGCCGGGCTCATTGATTTGGTGCAGGTTGAACAGTTCAGACAAAATATCGAATCTGAGCGAGTGTCACTGCTGCTGTCAAAGAACGCTTATCTTCGGACGTTTGATAACTACAAGAAGGACGCACTGGGGCTGCCTCCTGATACTCCACTGGGTCTTGATGATACTTTGATCAAGAAATTCCAGCTCATTGCTGATGATGCGGTGGCGGTGCAGGACCAGATTGCCGCTCAGCAAATATTGATGGGCAATCTCGCTGACGCTGTAAGCCTCGATGAACTTAACCTTGTGATTGAACAGATTGCCAGCATCTCTGAGTTGGTCGGTCGATTGATTTCGTCGGCATTGCAGGACATCGAACAAATGCATGCTGACATTCCCAGTCGCATCGAGTACATGGACGATAAACAGCGCGAGGAACTGCAGGAAGAAATCAAATTGCTCGAAAGAGATGCTGCAAAGCTTGCGGTGGAGTCAGAAGCCATTTCGGGCAGGATTGATGAATTGGCTGGTGACGAGGATTCATCAAAGGAACGAGATCCTCGCCTCATTCGGCAACGTGCTACCGACACCATGGCGGGTCTTAAGCGTTTGGCTCAGAACGCCATTCTTGTACAGGCACGGGCGAGGTTGGAGAGTGTGTCGATCGAACCCATTGAGCTGGACCCGGCTGTTGCCATGGACATTGCTTTGTCTAATCGGCTCGACTTTATGAATGGCAGGGCAGCTTTGGTTGACAGCTGGCGACTCATTGCAGTGAGCGCTGATGCCTTGCAGTCTGCTCTGAACATCACAAGTTCCGGAACAGTACTAACCGATCGAAATGATCCTTTGGCCTTTCGCGCATCGACAGCTAATTTGAGGCTGGGGTTGGAGTTTGATGCCCCATTCACGCGTTTAATCGAACGCAACGCGTATCGTGAGGCGTTGATCAACTACCAACGCAATCGCCGCTCGTTCATACAGTCCCACGATGCGCTTCAGGTTGACTTGAGAGTTATTCTCCGTCAGATCAAACAACTTGAAGAGAGCCTGGAGATCCAACGGCGTTCTGTTGCTATTGCAATCCGACGTGTGGATTTGACTCAGGCACAACTTGAGGCTCCCGGGCGTCCAGCACAGCCCGGACAACGTCCGCCTCAGTTAGGGCCAACGGCGGCGATTAACCTGATCTCGGCACAGGCATCACTTCGCGATACGCAAAATCGGTTCCTCTCAACTTGGCTGAGCTATTACGCAGCCAAAATGCGGCTTGCCCGAGAACTCGGTGTTATGGCCCTAGACCCTGAGGGGCGTTGGGTGGAGGACGCGTGGTCGATATCCGGCTTGCAAGAATCAGGACTTGGTAATGACGTGCATGGTTTGATTGATAGTGAGGCTGTGATCGAACAGGCCGAAGGTTTGGAATTGTTGCCACCAGAAGTGTCAGATGAGGTGGTTGAGTTTGTTGAAGCACTGCCTGAGGATTTCAAGTTGCCAATACCTGATACCGGCACGAAGTCAGAAGGGCTGAATAAGGCAGACAATACGGATCTACAAGAGACATCGGATGAAGCCCAGGAAATAAATGAAGTAGGTCAGGTGCAGCAGCCCGGGGCGCGGTGAGTTGCCGATTCCAAGGATGCAGGCTTTCGAATCAGAGTTCTTTTCGGAATCTGAGGGTGTGAGTCGTGGTCGAATTCTCAAGACCAGCGAGTAGGTGGCCAACCCGTCCCTACTTATTTGTCGAACAGAAAACGCGAGGACTTGTGTAAAGTGCAACCGCTGGATTTGCGTTTGGGTATATTTGTGGATTGTGTTGGTTGACGGTGCATGCAGTACTGATTGGTAGTCGGTTTGGTATTCAAATGTAACAACTGGTAAAAAGTGTCTTTCAAATTGTCTAGAATGAATTCGATGGGTGTTGGGAAGTGTTGGTTTGGAACGACTGTTTCTGCTTTTTAAGAATGATCGCGTGCTCGAAAGTGTGATAGAGAGATGTCCGCTGAGTTGGAGAAAACGAATGCCGAGGCGCAAACGCGAAGGCGTCGCATGCGTACGCAGGTTTGTGTAGCCGCTGGCATTGTGACGGTCATTGTTTGCGGTTGGTTGTTGAGCAAGAGCAAGGCACAGTGGATGCCGTCCCTTTTCGGCGGGAACACCGCAGAGCACTTGAGTCATCTGCTTGAGAAGCGTTTGCTTGAGGTCACCATATCGGAACAGGGTACGGTGCAGAGTTCGGACAACACTGAAGTAAAGTGTCGGGTGCGTGGCTTCAGTACAGTCACGTATATCATCGATGCCGGTACCGAGGTCAAAGAAGGGGATGTACTCGTTAGGCTAGATACCAAGCGGGTTGAAGACGCCATCAGTAAACACACGACCGAGTCTCATACTGCGCGTGCCACACTTGAGGAATCGATAGCCAACCTTAAACAGTGTCTGCTTGCCGAGGACGCGTATCTGATGGGCGAGTACAAAACACGGTTGCAGAAGCTTGAGCGGCAACTGAAAGTGGCCGGCACTAATCTTGAAACGGCTGCAACTCATCTGGCCAACACTCGGTCAATGTTCAATCAAGGCTATGTGACTTTGCTAGAGGTGGAGAGTAATGAGTTTACGGTGAGGCGTGCAAATCTTGATCTTGAAATGGTGAAAACAGATCTGGCGGTGCTGGAGAAATACACCCGCACGATGCGTCTGGAAACTATCTGGGGCAGTCTGGCTGCGGCAAAATCCAAGAAAGAGGCGGATGAAGCTGGCTTGGCAATGGATGAGGGGAGACGAGATCGAGCATTGATGGAACTTGAGCAGTGCGTGATCAAAGCGACCAAGCCTGGTTTGGTTATCTATCCCTCATCCGCGGCTTGGAAGGACACCCCGGATGTGACTGTGGGCGCGGGGGTTCGTCGAGACCAGACGCTTTTGCTGATGCCCGACTTGTCAAAAATGCAAGTTAAAGTTGGGATTCACGAGTCGATGGTTTCGCGCGTGCACGTTGGCATGACTGCCAAGGTGACGCTCGCAAATGCAGTGTTGGATGGAACGGTGAGTTCTGTTGCTTCGGTTGCAGAGCCGGCAGGGTGGTGGACTGGTAACGTTGTGAAATACGACGTGATTGTTGATATTCCGTCAATGGACGATCTGAAACCCGGAATGACGGCCGAAGTCGATTTGCTGCTGGCTTCCTATGAAGATGCCGTTACGATCCCGGTCACTTCAGTAATGCAGACGGAAGATGGTTGCTTTTGCTGGGTGAAAGCGGGAGATTCCTTTGTCAGAAAACCCATTCTGATCGGGGATGGAAACGAGGTTTTCTTAATTGTCGAGAGCGGCCTGAATATCGGGGATGAGGTTGCCCTCTTGCCGCAGGCGGTATTGGCAGAAAACGAAGAACAGGGGCTGACTGAAGGTGTTGAGGAGCTGACTGAAGGCGTTGAGGATGCTGAGTACGGGGGCGGCAATCAGTTGATGGGGTCTAGCACAGAGGTATCGGGAAGTGAGTGATACGAAACGGAAGAATCGATCTTGGGGTTTGAAGTTCGTCTTTCTAAGCGCCTTGCTGGGAATCATCTGGATTGGCGTTCGCACATACTCGGAAGCTGGCACAAGTCAGGCTACATCCTATAAAGAGGTTTTGACGCACACCGTGGGTCGACAGAATCTTTCTGTGTCGATCAATGAGCAGGGCACTCTGGAAAGTCGTGAAAATGTAGAGGTCAAGACTAAGGTTCGCGGGGACAATACCGTGATTTGGGTTGTGGAGAACGGAGCCGAAGTCGAGAAGGGTGAGGTGCTTGTCAGGCTCGATACCTTGCAGATTGAAGATAGCATCAACGAACGCTCAAAGTATGCGTTGTGGTCGCTTTCCGGAGCTGAAAGTATGCGAGCAAATGCGAAGCGTGCAGCACTGGCGGTCAAGGAATACGAAGAAGGACGATTCGTCATCGAATTGAAATCTCTTGAAAAAGAGCTCGCCATTGCTGAATCAAATCTCCGCGTTGCTCGAAATATCGCCCAGCACGCTCAGCAAATGTTTGAGCGGGGTTACGTTTCGGAAGTTGAACTCACGGAAAAACAATTCGCGGCGACTCAGGCTGAACTGGCGGTACAGGAAGCGGAGACCGCCATCGAGGTGCTCAAAAATTATTCAAAGCCGCAGGAGCTTGAGCGTTTAGTCGGTGCCATGAAAGCAGCGGAGGCGAAACGCGACTCGCTTAATGCAAGAGCAATCATGGACGGTACACGGCGCGATCTGGCTCTCGCCGAAAAAGAACTGTGCACAATCCGAGCGCCAAAGGACGGAATGGTGATCTACCCGTCAGCTCGAAGTTGGGAGAAAACGCCAGATGTCGAAGAAGGCGCAACTGTGCATCGTGACCAAACCCTGTTATTGATGCCCGACTTGAAACATATGCAAGTGAAGGTGGGGATTCACGAATCAATGATCGAACGCGTCAAGCTGGGATTGCGAGCGACGATTACTCTTCCCGAAGAGCAATTGCTTGGAACCATAGCAGAAGTTGCTGCGGTTGCTGAGCCTGCCAGTTGGTGGACCGGTAATTTGGTGAAGTACGACACCATCGTTGCTTTACCAGAAATCGATGGTTTACGCCCTGGGATGAGCGCTGAAGTTGAGGTGTTTTTGGCAGAATATCAAGACGTTCTGACTGTGCCGGTGACTGCAGTGCTGGAAACGGTTGAGGGAACGCTGTGTTGGGTGCGTCTAGCCACCGGGCAAGTGGAGCGAAGGTCTCTAGTGGTTGGCGATAGCAATGATGTCATGATCATTGTTGAATCGGGACTCGCTGAGGGTGAAGAGGTCGTGCTCAATCCGAGAGGTGCATTGCAGGAGGCACGCGAGATCAGCCTGAGACCGAGCACCGAGGAAAACGAAGACACGCAGGACTCAGAGCAACAGGACTCAGAGCAACAGGACTCAGAGCAACAGGACTCAGAGCAACAGGACTCAGAGCAACAGGACTCAGAGCAACAGGACTCAGAGCAAAGAGGGCAGCGTTGAGTATAAGAACTCGAAGGTTGGGTGACAAAGAGGTGACTCCAAGGTTGTTCCGCCCATCACTGTCGAGGGTTCGTTGCGGTGAGTTTTCAATGGAGTGTGGGATCAGATGGGTTTTCACTGGAAACATGAATCGAGGATAAAGGTTTAAATCGCTGTGCTTCGCTCGGGAATATTTCATACCCTTGAATTGGGCTTAAAGAGCTTGCTTTTGCAGCGTATGCGGGCTGGGCTGGCTGCATTGGGTATCTTCATTGGGACAACCACCGTGATCTGGCTCGTTGCCATGGGCGAAGGTGTCAGTTATCAGGCCCAGCAACAGATTCTGGAGTTGGGTGCCAACAATATCATTGTCAGAACAGTCGAGCCCAACGTCAAAGGTGAAAATGCAAATTCAAGAATCAAGAATTACGGGTTGAAACGCAAAGATTTTGAACGCATTGAGCAAATCGTGCCCGGCTTGAGCGACACGATACCAATGAGGGAACTGAAATTCGAGTTGCGGCGGGACAACCTGACGACTGATGCGAAACTTGTTGGGTGCGTAGAAGATCATCTTGAATTGAATCAGCTGACGATAGCGAGAGGCCGTTGGCTGACTCCGCGGGATAATGGCCGAAAGGTAATCGTGCTCGCACATGATACTGCGAAGAAGCTGTTCCCTTACGAGAATCCGATTGGAAAAACGATCTGGGTTGGGACCGAGTTCTATGTCGTTGTCGGGCAAACATTCGAGCGAACCGCCTCGGCGGCAATCGGCGGAAGTTTGGACTCGAGAGACTACAATCTGGATGCTTACATTCCCCTTTTAACGATGCGGTCGCGGGTGGGGGATCTGGTCATGCGGCGGGTCGCCGGCGGGCAGTTTGCGGGTGAACAGGTTGAACTTAGCCAAATCACTGTCACCTTGGCTTCCACCGAGCAGATTGACCAAACTGCAGCTTTAATCCTTTCAATGCTGGAAAGATTCCACCAAGAAGAGGACTACGCAGTAGTTGTGCCGAAAGAGTTGCTGCGACAAGCGGAAAGAACTCGCGCTATGTTCAACATTCTTTTGATTGTGATTGCCGGCATCTCACTGCTGGTGGGTGGAATCGGGATCATGAATATCATGTTGGCAACCGTTACCGAACGCACGCGTGAGATTGGCATTCGACGTGCCATTGGCGCGAAACAAAGGGACATTACGAATCAGTTTCTAGCTGAGACGTTGCTATTGACTGGCACAGGTGGAATTCTTGGTGTGTTGTTTGGTCTGTTATGCGGGCCTCTGTTTCGGGTTTTGCGATATTTGATTCAGGCGTTTGATCCGGAATTGTTGCCGCCAGTTGTTTCAACGCTTGAGCCACGAATTGCGCTGTGGTCAATCGTGTTTTCTCTTTTTATATCCATGGGTGCTGGCTTGTGCTTCGGGATTTATCCTGCTCGGAAAGCTGCGCAGATGAACCCGATTGAAGCCTTGAGGCATGAATAGTGCATCTGGCATTAGGGTTCGCTTGATCAGTTTGGCTTTGCTTCATTGAAGCGGTTGTGCCTGGCGCTGGCTAGTTCTTTGCCTGCTCGATCAGTTTATCTATCTCTAGCACATGGCCGTGTGGTACGCGACTTCGTTGGTATTTATTCCAGATGACCTCGCGCAGCGACTCGAGATCTTCGAGTGAGATTTTCGGGAATTTCGTCCACTCCATCTCGGACTTGAGCCGCGATTGAAGTTGCCATTTTCCAGCGTGACGGGTCGCCGTCACTAAGCGTACTTCGCCATCGTCTGTTTTTTCACGCCACTCATGCTTTTTCATAACAATTTGATCTTATGGGTCTGATGTCGTGCCCGGCATATGGTTTCAGGGGTTTGCTTGTGGGCGTCACTGCTGCGACTCGAGTGTTTTTCAACCCCGCGTTTTCACGGAGATGGCACAGATACCTCGCGCGGCGACACGAACTGGCCACACTGGTCGCGCTCAGTTGCAAACGCTGTATAGGAATTGTAGCGATCAGCGTGTGTCTTGCCTTCTGGGGGCAAGATAGCTTCGGTAATGTACACCCGGTATGTGGTTTGTGTGGCGCGGGGGGGGGGACTGTTAGCAGGCGTGGTAATAAGGAGCCGAATGACTCTGCTGAATTTGCCGCACTGTTAGCGACCATATGCCAACGCGGGTGCCTAACACACAGTTGGAGAGATTTAGGCGATGATGTCTTTGACGACTCTTCCGTGGACGTCAGTGAGTCGAAAGTCACGTCCGCTATATCGGTACGTCAGTTTTTCGTGGTTCAAACCCATGAGGTGCAAGATAGTCGCGTGCAGATCGTGAACGTGCACCTTGTTCTGTTGCGCCGCAAAACCGAATTCGTCGGTTGCGCCGTATGCCATTCCACCCTTCACACCTCCGCCGGCTAACCAGACTGAGAAGCCATGATTGTTATGGTCTCGCCCATTGCCGCCTTCTGAAACGGGCGTTCGACCGAATTCGCCTCCCCACAGAACGAGTGTATCTTCAAGAAGTCCTCGCGACTTGAGGTCTCGGAGCAAGGCGGCAATGGATTTGTCGCTGGCTAGGCCTTTGGTTCGGTGCCCGTTTTCGATATTTCCGTGGTCATCCCAAGGCTGACCACCACCATAGAACACCTGAACCATTCGCACTCCACGTTCCACCAGGCGGCGGGCTACCAGGCATGCGTTCCCGAACTGGCTTTCTCCGTAATGCTCGCGTGTCAGCTTTGATTCGCGATTGAGATCAAATGCCTCCTGTGCTTCGGTTTGCATGCGAAACGCCATTTCCATGGAAGCGATCCTTGCCTCAAGTTGGTTGTCGCTGGTGCGTTCAGCAAGGTGTTTTTGATTCAGTTGCGTCATCAACTCCAATTGTTGGCGTTGCGTTGCGCTGTCCAGGTGGTGGTTGTTAATGTGTGGGATGACTCGCGTCGGGTCCATATTACTGTTGTTGATGTGGCATCCTTGATACACACCAGGAAGAAAACTGTTGCTCCAAAGTTGAGGACCGACTACTGGTTTTCCCGGGCACAGGACGATAAAGCCCGGCAAATTCTGATTCTCGCTCCCCAGTCCATAGCACAGCCAGGACCCCATGCTTGGGCGTGTGGGTTGTGTGATGCCGGAGTTCATCATGAACAGAGACGGTTCATGGTTCGGAACATCGGTGTGCATAGACCTGATTACGCAGATATCGTCAATGCACTTTCCAACTTCGGGGTAAATCTCGCTGACTGGCAGGCCAGATTCGCCACACTGATGGAATTTGAATGGGGATTGCAGTAACCCGCCAGTCCCGCGCTCGGTTTTCAGGTCAGCACCTGGTGGCCGTTTGCCATGATGCTTCTTCAACATTGGTTTCGGGTCGAACGTATCAACTTGCGAGGGGCCACCGTTCATGAACAGGTGAATGATTCGTTTGGCTTTGGGGGGAAAATGGGGTTCGCGTATCGCCAAGGCGTTGCCGTTCACCTGAGGTGAGCCGGCGTCTGCGAGCACGCTCGGTTCGCCAGCGAGCATGGCTTGATCATGCAGCAAGCTGGCGAGCCCCAGAGTTCCCATGCCTGTTCCTATTTTAGAAAGCAGGCTACGGCGGGTGAATTTCAATCCGGGGATCAGTTTAGTCGACATATAGGAACTCATTGGATCCGAGCAGAGCTTGTGAGTACTGTTCCCATCGGGTCAGTTTCGCGGTCTTCAGGTTGTCCCGAGACAGAAAGGCGGTGGCAATGTCCAGTTCCTGCTGATCGGCGTCTCTTCCAAACAGTAACTGATAAACACGGTTCACCTTTGCCTCGGGCTTTTCACCGGCTTCCGCCTCGACACGCGATGCAAGGGCTTTTGCCTGGTTCACGAAAAAGTCACTGTTTAAAACGAACAATTGCTGCTGTGGAACAATCGTCTCGGTACGAACAGCGCTGGTCACGTTTGCGTCGGGGAAATCGAAAAGCCGTAAAAGGCCATTCAAGCTGTGGCGACTGATTGCACCGTAAATGGTGCGGCGGTTGTTGTTGGAATCGTCCAGGTTGACCGTTGCACCGCCAGTAGCCTGGTCGAGATTTCCTGATACTGAAAGTAAGGCGTCACGCCATGCCTCCACTTCAAGTCGGCGACGATTCATCTGCCAGAGCAAACGGTTTTCAGGATCAGTAGCGTAGCCTTTGGGGCTATGAATACTTGAGAGTCGGTAGGTGGCTGACAGCATGATTTCGCGGTGTAGCCATTTGAGTGACCATCCGGAGTTCATGAAACGCACGGCGAGAGTGTCGAGCAGCGCAGGATGCGTTGGCGGGGAGCCTAGCGTCCCAAAGTTACTTGGGGTGTCAACCAGTCCACGCCCGAAATGGTGTTGCCAGACGCGGTTGACGATTACGCGTGCTGTCAACGGGTTGTCAGCCGAGGCAATATCGTTTGCCAAGGCCAGACGCCCACTTCCATCGGTGTATGTCGTACGATCAGCGCCCGCAAGAATCCGAAGGAAACGTCTTGGTGCCGCATCGCCGAGACGGGAGGGGTCACCACGGATGTAGACATTGAGGTCCTTGCTGCCTGAATCCTGGATGACGTGAGCCATCGGCAAGGGAGGGGGCAGTGCCTCTTTTGCGTCGTTCCGTTGAGTTTCCAACGCATGGAGTTCGTCGGATTGAGTGGTAGTCAGCAATTCTTGCAGATCTTTGTCGTTGGTTTGAAAAAGGCCTGACGCAGAGAAAACGCGTTTGAGAATTTCTTTTCTCGCCCGTCGCTCAGGTGACTCCTTTTGTGGTGACAGATCGCCTGGCGGGTTAGTGTAGACGCGAAACTCAACGGTTCCCTCACCGCTACCATCCAGACCACCTTGGGCAGTGAACTGGTCATAACCCGGAGGAAGATCGTACTCGATCACCGACAGTGCATGAGTGCCGATACCTGTGGAATAGATCTCCCCCGCAACTTTGAGTGGTTGACCCGCGGAGTTGAGATTCTTGCGAACGGTGCTGTGTTCCGTACTCGCCTCCGTCCAGTCCAGATCCAACAGTGAGGTTTCATTATCTGGGCCGAGAATACGCGGGTTGATCCAGTCGGCCCAGTCAGAGTTAATTCCATCGCCGGAATCGGTAACCACAAGAAACAAGCGACTCGCACCGTTCAGATCCACTTTGATGGCGATCAAGGGGCGGGATTTATCAACCCTTTGGCTCACAAAAATCGGTTTAGCAGTTTTTTCAATTAGCTTCCCGTCTCGCTCATCGAGACAGTAATTGAGGTGGTCTTCGAACGCTTTTGCAGCTTCGGCAACAGCTGCCGGTGGATTGGAAGCGTCCTCCGTCGGGTCGCCCAATCCCAGCCATGGTTTTAGGGTTCTGACTGATTGAATGTATTTGTTGGTTGGACTCAGGAAATTGTTCCATCTTTCTAACCAGTCACGGTCAAGACCTGACTCTTCAGCAAAACTCTGTAATTTCAAGTCCTGGGCAGCGACCTTCCGCTGTCTGTATTGCCAGACTGCTGTCATGTAGTGATGCACATTGCGGCGTTGTTTTTCTGCAATCTCACTCCTGCGCTCGTTCCGAAATTCTTTAACAGCCGCTTCTTTTTGCTTGACGATCTGTTCTGCCGCTCGGTAGGCGTCGACGACTTCTTGAGCAGCCAAAGGTTTATCGACCATGCGTGTATTATGAAAAATACCCGCCAGCGAGTAATAATCCTGAGTTGGAATCGGATCAAATTTGTGGTCATGGCATCGCGCACAACTGACCGTCAGGCCTAATAATCCTCGAGTGACGGTATCGATGCGGTCATCAAGCTCGTCCGCTTGTGCTTGAGCTTTATCCGAATTTTTGTAATAGATGGCACCAAGTCCAAGGATGCCCAACCCGGCGAGACGTTTCCTCGGTGTTGAGTCAGGATCTGGGATCAGGTCGCCCGCCAATTGCATCCTGATGAACTGGTCGTAGGGCATGTCCTTGTTGAAAGCGTCAATTACCCAGTCGCGGTACTCGTGCGCGTGCTGTCTGCGTCTTACGCCAAAAGTGTGCGCTTGGTCTTCTGCATAACGTGCCACATCCAGCCAATGCCGCCCCCAACGTTCACCATAATGCGGTGAACTCAGTAAACGGTCGATGGCATCAGCATACGCGTCCGCTGCCGTGGTATTTTTGCTGGATTGCAAAAAAGCACGCATCTCGTCCGGCGTTGGTGGCAGGCCTGTCAGGTCAAAGGTGGCACGACGCAGCAAGGTTCGGGGCGAAGCCTGCGCGACAGGTTCGAGTTCTTGTTGCTCCAAACGTTTCTTGATGAATCTATCAATGTCATTCTTGGCCCAGGTAGCATCCGCGTTGCGGGGTGGAATCACGGTTTGGGGGGGGACGAAAGACCAAAACTGTTCACTCAATTCATAATCAATGCTTGGGCGAGCGGCGGTGGTTTCGCCGTCTCTTGGGTCGAATGCACCCTGTTTTACCCAGAGCGTGAAATCCTCGATCACTTTGGCTGCGAGTTTTCCAGACGGAGGCATCTCGAAATCCTCATGCCTCAACGCTGTGATAATAGGACTTTGCTCGGGCTGTTTTGGATGCACGGCAGGACCGCTATCGCCACCTGTTAAAAGTCCCTGACGACTGTCCAGTAACAATCCTCCCTTCAATCTGTTGTTCGCTTTTGCGTCTTGCGAGTGGCATGAATAGCAATGCTTGACGAGAACCGGTCTGATTCTGGTTTCAAAAAAATCAAGGTCCTCAGGCTCTTTCGCATGGGTCAGCGGAATTGCGAGGTTAAGGAACAGGAGCAGCGGCTGTGCTGTCCAAAGTGATCGGATGCGTCGTAAAACCAAAGTGTCAGAATCCATGGAGGCGGGAGGCATGGAGGCGGGAGGCGTGGAGGCGGGAGGCGTGGAAGCGGTGCGGCAGGGGGGTAGCCACCGATCGCTACGTTACGACAGTATACCCGCGATCCTCCCCAATCTGACAGGTCAGTGTCCCAAACTGTGGTTTCGGATCACGTGAGTTAGTATTTCTAGCGCCTACTGGGGCACTGAGAAAACGCTCCAAGAATGTCATGCCGTCGACCCGACGGTGCCCGTCAGCGCTTTCGACACGGGGAATTCTGACAACTACGTTCCGGAGGGCAGGTCAACGATGTGGGACTTTCGGCCTTGCACGGTGGAGAATAGCTCGCGTGACTGAGGCTTATGTTAGTTGACAGGTGCGTTCATCCGGTTGATACGAAGGCACCGTGATGGGAAGTAGAGCGTAGACAAGCGAGGAAATCACTCTGATTGCGGCGCATCGAGCCCGACCGCGTTGGGGCCTTCGTCGCAACAAATGGGACACTCGGCCGGATCGCTTCCGTCTGGGATTTGCGGAGTGCCGATGAAGCCGAGCGGCTCTATATTTGTGGAGCCAGCCTTGGCGATCCAGCCATCGCAGCCGCAGAGGAAAGGTAAGGTCAATGCGACGAGGGAAAAGATTGCAAACCCTTGCGTGAATTTATTCATCGTGGTTCCAGTGTTTAAGAATTGGGGTTGGACACTAGGGATACGTTGAAGCTGCTCGTTTATTAGGTCACAACTAGTGGTGAGGCGAGGGTTGCATCGGGAGTACGCACCGCTGGCACCCTTGCCGACGCGAAAATGAAGGTGGGAGTGGCAGAGACTTGACCTGCGAACAATATCAGGTCAGGTGGTTGGGTGGCAGTCTGCGTTGCCCCCGTGTGGCGGGAGGGCCAAAGCCACGGCGAATCGAAGGATGCGGTGCGACGGGTGTAATCGTTAGTGGGGAAGCATCCCCGCGCAGCGGAATGGTTTGGAAGTGATTGGCTAGGTTGGGCACAAAGTATCTTGTCGTTTGCAGAGCACAACGCAACTTAGGGAGCGAAGCCAAATGAATAGAGCTTTGCGTTCTGGAGTTCAAATCGGAGCTTTATGTTTGATTTTTCTTTCTGCATGTTGGGCGGAATTCTGATTTCGATCGGGTGATCCGTGACCGACTTGCGTATGGTGACAACTTTTGTCAAAGGACGGTCCTTGGTGTCGGTCAAGGTGACCTTAAGAGTACCCTGCGGGTTGACGTCGGCGCTGACTCGTAGCGTTGTTGAGGACGGGGCAATGACTTTTGTGATGATCAGTGCGGGGTCTAATGACGACTTCTGTTCATATCCGGCAAAGCCATCAGGCCGAAGTGTCGCCAAAGACAAGTTCCCGGTTCGCCAACCGTAGTGGTAATAGTCACTGCCCCCGTAGTACAGTCGAATTTCATCAGGGAGAAATACGGGGTGAGCACACGCATAGACGCACCCATAATCATAGTCCAGGACTTTGTCAGAGCAGGGGATCAGTGGTTTGCCGGGTGAGATTCGATGCCACTGTTTTGAATCAGGGCTCCATGCTAATTCGGTCCATACGCGGTCTATGGGGGGCTGTGCGTGAATAGCGACCAACCCGATGAAAACGCCGCCATGAAAGAAGACTGGCATCGCGTAAGGCTGGTGGCTCTTCTTGGTTCCTTCCAACACGACACCTGTGTTCTGCCAGCGGGTGAAGTCGTCGCTTTGCAAACGTGTGACTTGTCGACCTAAGGGGCCCCAAGTGCGGGTCATTGCAACATAGGTTTGATCGCTTTGATTCCAGAACACGTTATTGTGGGTGTCTCCGGCAATCTTGCCGATCCCTTTGATCTTGTCGGGCTCGCTCCAATGGATCCCGTCGGCGGAATAGCTCGTTGATAATCCTTGCATGATCATCTTGTAGCGCCTTGAGGCGTCTGGTTCGTTCGCGTCTTTGGTAACGCCCGCTCCGTGTGGCCCACGCCAAATGATGTTGTTGTTTTTACTTCCTTCATATTCGACTAATCCGAGTGACGGTTTGTTCCACGTGATTCCATCCTTGGAGGTTGCGTAGCAGATAGCCATCTCTCGTCGCGGTGGGGGGCGGTATCGTTTAGCGTCACGCTGTGTCTGCGACATGCCTGTTGAAGAGTGGTCGACAATGAACGGGCTATACCAGCAGTGGTACGTTTGCTGTTCACGATTAAAGACGACGTTTCCATACAGGTTGTCGAACCGTTTTTCCCAAGCCTTGTCCTCTTTAAAAAGTGGGTTGGACGGGTGCTTGTTGATGGTGCCTACCGTCAACACCGCATTGTGCACTTGCTCGATAATCCGGCTGTCCAATACCAGATGTCGAGTGCTGCCGTTTTTCCTCGGCTCAGCGGCACCGACGCTGGTAGGGAAAACGAGCAGAGAAGAAGCAAAGAAGAAAAGTGTGGTGCTAAGTTTCATTGTGGTTGCTAAGGTTGGCAGCATTAGGGAGACAAATGTGAAAACGGTTACGAGTCGAAGTTAGTTGGTTGGCGAGTGTTTATGTGCTTGGAGACACAAGTTCGGGGCTGTTCAACGGACAGTCTTTGGCTGGCTCGAAAGTCATCCATGGGGTAATGCAGATCGGCGGGTACTCGTGTTTTTACAAGCTTTGAATTCTTTCCTGGAACAATTCCATCCACACTGTGGGATCATCAATTAGGAATCCGCTAATGATGAATGAATAGACGGCGTTTCCTTTCTGGACAACGAGCAGATGTCCGACGGGCTCACCGTTGAAAATGATATTGGCAAATCTGGATCGATCACCCGCATTGAAAAATGAATCCAGTTCCTGTAACTCAAAGTTTTGATCTTCAACGTTGAGTCCGAGTTGTTGGAATGTCCATGTTCCCAAGTACACGCCAGCGGCGTCGCCTGCGGACACCTCATAGGAAACGGTGACTGAAATGAATGGATCATCCTGGCTGGGTGAATCATACTCGTAGGTCAGTTCAACGGATTGATCGAGGTATTTTGTCTTTCCGAAGGTCTCTGACTCGATGGTGGGGGAGTAGTTGTCAAAATAAGGAATCAGATCGCTGGCCGTCACGATGACTTGGGTGTCAGATTCCGAAACAGGCAGAGGTGTGCTGCCAGCTAACCAGATGAAGCCGAGCGATACCATGCCGCAAAGTGATAGGAAACCCGCGCCGGCAATGATCAACGCGATAGCGATCGGCTTTTTCATCGGGCTCTTTGGCAGTGTGTTAGATCGACAGGAGGTTAAGATTCTATTCTATCTCACGAGTGCAAGAGGGTGTGCGAGGCAAGATGCTGGATTTGTGTCAGGATATTGAATTCCGGATCGCCCCGTGGACGAGTTGTTGGGTTCTGCCGCGGGCTTGAGAGGGCGTGGGTGCGTTGCGTCTTTAGTGGTGAAAGATGTCTCTCCATTCTTGGGCTTGTGTTCTTTATTCAAGCTTACAGTGTGGTCCCTTGGGGCAGTCAGCGCTATGTTGAATTTGTTGTGGTGCTTGGATTGCTCAGTGCGTGGTGCTCTCTTTTTCCTGAAGGGTATTTTGAGCAAGTGTGCTCCGTAAGTTGCCAAGTAAGGCGTGGAAGTGTGTTCGCTTCAATCCTGTTTTCAGTCGCAACGAGGGAATCGTGGTTTGGGTATCAGGTATTACGGATTCCATGCTCGTTTTGGTTGGCCGGGTCGGTAGACAAGGTTTTCAGCATCTGAGGCACATTTTCTTGACGGAGACGTTTTCTGCATTTCTGGGGACACGGTCGGGAACACCGCTTGTTACTAATGAACGCTGATGTTTTGCGGTTGATGATCTGATCCCGTGTCGTGAACAAGTCGTGTCACCTATTTGGATTGCCTGGTCAGTCTATGAGATGTTTGCGTGGCTGTGCTCGGCTTTCCTGTTGAGATCAGGTGCATTCGTCTGCCGGAACTTGATGATTGATTCTCGCTAACAAAATCGATGCGTGCCGTTTTTGCCAGCTGAATCCTGTATACTTTTCGTGCTGCTTAGGTTGGTTTTGAAGACGCAGCCTGATCTTGCATCCTGGAACATTCATTATCCGTTTGAAGATTTATACAACGAAATTATGCGTCCGCCATTTTGCAGGCGGTAAGTAGATCATTGAACGAACTGTCGGCCTGTCCGACAAGCTGACAGACAACGCACAGAAGGTTTGACATGAGGACAGCAAGAGAGACCACGCTAGTTCACAACGGGCAGCTTGTCGATGGAACCGGGGCGGTGCCCATCGATAACGGAGTGCTGGTGATAGAGGGCGGGAAGATTTCGTACGTTGGGCCCCAGGAAAGTGCGCCGCATGTTTCCGAAACGGCTTTACGGATTGATGCGCGCGGCGGCACGGTCATGCCGGGGTTGGTCGAGGCGCACTTTCACGCCACGTATTTTAATATCGCTTCGTTGGAAGACTTGGACATCAAGTATCCGGTGGAGTATGTGTCGTTGCTTGCGTCTGTTAACGCACGTCTTGCGTTGGAGAGTGGTTACACGGCGGCAAGGTCCGGTGGTAGTCTCTTCAATGTCGATTTTTGGTTGAAGAAGGCGATTGAGGATGATTTGATTCCAGGTCCACGTCTCGCTTCAAGCGGGCGTGAAATCTGTTCCGCAGGTGGCCTGATGGACTGGAATCCAGAGTTTCGAAAAATCGGAATGGAAGGACTCGTGTTCATCATTAACGGTCAGGATGACGCACGTCGAGCAGTGCGTGCGTTGGTCAAAGATGGGGTTCAGTGGGTCAAGACCTATCCCACCGGGGATGCTGCGTCGCCGGATATCAACGATCATCACACTCTCTGCATGACCTTTGAGGAAATGGATGCCGTGGTGACTACCGCTCATAATCACAATCTCAAGGTCACGGGGCATTGTCGCGCTACCGAGGGGATCAAGAATGCCCTGCGTGCCGGATATGACTGTATTGAGCATGGAACGTTCATGGACGATGAGGCCATGGACCTGTTGCTTGAGCGTGATGTGCCTTGTGTACCCGCGTTGTACTTTGAAAAGGCGAGTATCCTGCGTGGGCCCGAATTTGGATTGCCACAGGAGGTCATCGATGGCCATCAGGAAACGCTGGATGGGGGAATTGAGAGCGCGAGACGTATACTCAGAGCGGGTGGTCGTCTTGGAATGGGAGGCGATTATGGATTTGGTTGGAATCCGCATGGCGATTATGCGAGAGAACTTACCTTCTTTGTTAATGACGTAGGCCTCAGCGAATTGGAGGTCATTACCTGTGCCACGAAAACTGGCGCAGAAATCATGGGACGCGATGATGAGCTTGGTACTCTTGAAACCGGAAAACTTGCCGATGTTCTGGTCGTTGACGGTGATGTCTTAAACGATATCAGTGTGCTTGAAGACCGAAACAACTTCCTTGCCGTGATGCAGGGAGGGGTCATGAAAGCCGGACAGCTTGCGGATCCGTTTCCAACGATGGTGAATCGGGAACAATGACTCAAACAAGGCAATTGTTCAGCGGTGATCCTCGGTTGCGATATACCGATACGGGAAAAGGGCACACGCTTTTGCTGCTGCATGGTGTCACTCGAGCTCAGGGGGACTGGGGTCCGTTGCTGGAGTCCGTTGCGACGGACTATCGTGTGGTTGAATTGGAACACCGAGGGCATGGTGGGTCAGCCCGTGCAGAAAGCTATCTGGTAACGGACTATGTCGGCGATACGACCCGATTCCTGAAAAACGAAATTGATGGGCCGGTGCTGATTCTCGGGCATTCACTCGGAGCAATGGTGGCTGCCGCTGTCGCAGCTGAGTTGCCGAACTTGATCAGCGGGGTTGTCATGGAAGATCCACCTTTCCACACCATGGGAAACCGTATTCACGATACTAATTGGCAGACTCTTTTTTTGGGTATGAGAGAGGCGGTCAAGCAGGGTGGTGGTGTTGCACGATTAGCTGAGGCTTTAGCTGCGATCGAGTTGCCAACTGCCGAGGGAGGTCATAGAACGTTGGCCCAGTTGCGGAGTGCCAGTTCGATTATGTGGAGTGCGGAGTGTCTGCAGAGTCTTGACCCAGAAGTACTTACCCCTGTGATCGATGGATGTTGGCTGAATGGATTTGCGTTCCCCGAGGTTCTCAGGCACGTGCGATGTCCAGCCTTGCTTTTGCAGGCTGATCCCACCGCGGGTGGTGCATTGGTGGATGAGGATGCGAGTTCTGTCATCGAAGCGCTGCGATTTGGGAAACGGATTCAGTTTCCGGGGGCGGGTCATCAGCTCCACAGGGATTTCCCTCAATCCGTGCGGCAAACGCTGCGTGACTTCACTGCAACGCTAACACGATGAGTTCCTTTTTTTAAGCTGTTGAACAGGTTGGTCTCATGGACTCCATTTTTTATACGGATGTCGGACCAGCGTTTTGGGGTCATCTGGAAATAAAGGCAGCGTCAGGAGTCTGATGGAGCGTTGTGTCTCTGGTTTGCGTTGCCTGTTCGGAAAATCCTACAATGTGCGACGAAGGGAACTCTAGGGGATCCGTTTTTCGAGTGGGGGCAGTTCTGGCAGAGGCCTTTCGAGGCAACGAGTTGTTTTCTTTCGAGACCTAAGAGAGCCAGTCGACGGACTGTTTTTCGGGAGTTTGCGAAGAACGTTGTTAATTCAAATTAGTAAAGAATCGACTATGAAGAACGGGTTTGCGTTAGGTTTTATGCCCCTATTACTGTTGTTCGTCAACACGGTGGTAGCGCAGTCGAGTAAGAATGCCGTAGGGGATCGGCGTGGAAACTTGCGTCTGGAAACGGTTTCCATTCCGGAGGAGATTTCGCGGGGCTTCGTGCGACTTAATTCAGAAGTGTTGCTTTATCATCCCATGGACACAAAGGGTGAAAGCAGTCCGCTCGTGATTTTCCTGCACGGCTCAGGGGGGGCAAGACGGTCGATCGAGCGTTCAAAATGGTCGGGGGAGGTGAAGTCGTTTGTGTCACGCCAACCTGGCCTTCCGAGTGTCCACGTTTTGGTACCGCAAAGCAATGGTGTGTGGGACCCCGGTTCGTTGGACAAGATGCTTGATTGCGTCCTCGAAGAGAATCCCTCCATCGACGCTAAGCGTGTTTATTGCGTGGGGTATAGCATGGGTGGAAAAGGGACATGGGAATGGGGCATGACGTCACCCGAACGATTTGCCGCCATCATTCCCAAAGGGTTCATTCCAGATCTTTCCAAGCTGGAGGGAATGGTGCAGTTGCCAATCTGGGCAATGGTGGGCACAAAAGATAGCAAGCCGCGTTCTGAGGGCATCCCTGCAATGAAGAAGGCCTTGGAGAATCTTGGGTCGACGGTTGTCAGAACAACGGTGTTTGAAGGTGCCAACCACGCCACGGCGGCCGGGAAATCCAAGCAGCAGGAAGGTGTCTATGAGTGGCTCTTTTCACACCGTCTTCCTCGGCGAAACGAGCCAGACGCTTCGGTGAATTAGCAAACTGCATTAGGAATGCGTGATCATGTCGATGAACGACGATCGGTGCGTGGACAGCAACGGGCACCCGGAGAGGTATCAGCAGGTTGACTATTCAAAGTGGATACTGCACTTGCTGACGTGGGACGGGTTAGTGACGGCGATGATGTTGTCTCTTCCGTTTCTGGTGCGGCGTTTTGGGCCGCCGAACAACGATCGTTTCTTGGTCATGGTTGTCGTCGCGGCTTTGATTGTGGGCGTTCTTGTGCGGTTTTCGTTGGGGATGCGCCATGTCCGATCGAATTACTGCCGCGAAGGTGTAAAACTTCTTCAGCGGGCAGGACTGTTGTCGATGATTTCCCTGCTTGTCCTTGTTGAAACTTTGCTGTGTGTGATTCCTCCCGCTGGTTTAAAAGGTCCCGACTTTGTGTTTTTCGCCGTGCTTGGCGCTGCTTATTTAGGTGTCATGGCATTCGTTCTTTATCCCGGGCGTCGAGAGTTTCGCAGTTCAGACTGCAATCAGTAGTTTGCGGTAGGGCGTTGAGCTAATAGCTGGAACGCAAGACGAGGCAACTTGTGTGGAAGGGCCTCACGTATCGGAAATGAGGATGGCTGGCGTTGATTGGTCGCCATCGGTGTCATTGCGGGTGACGCTTCACTGTTTACTAGGAAAAGCTGGAGACTTCCGGGATGACGGATTTCCGTTTCTTTGTGGGGAAGGATACGGTACTCCTCGCCAGCGTAACGCGTTGGGATGTGCTAGTGTGATGGCAAAACAGATTGGGACACGGTGGAACCCAGGCGAAAATGGGGTGGGGCTTAGATATTCATTCGACTCGGTTCACGATAGATTGCGTTACTGTTTGAAGTGAGGCACGGGGTCATGATGCGGCAAAAAAATGAAGTGGCCGGTTAAGACGTGTGAGTTACATAACCATCATTTTGATTCAACGGTATGGAACGATCTGACGTTCCGTGAAGATGACATTGTGATCTCGACCTATGCCAAAGCGGAACGACATGGATGCAACAGATCATTGCTCAGTTAATATTTGAGGGTGATCCCGACTTGGCTGTCGCAGAGATGTCGCCATGGGTGGATCTCCGGATACCGCCAAAGGAGGTGAAGCTTCCGATGATCGAAAGGCAAGTCCATCGACGTTTCATGAAGACACATCTTTCCGTCGATGCGCTGCGTTTCTCACGAGAGGCAAGGTGCATCTACATTGCGCGCGACGGAAGAGATGTGGTCTGGAGTCTATACAACCATCACGTGAATGCTAACCAGAAATGGTATGACGCTTTGAATGATTCCCCGGGCCGTGTTGGATCGCCGATTCAACGGCAACCCGAGGACATACGCAAATCCTGGAAAGATTGGCTTCACAAAGATGGATTTGCGTTCTGGTCGTTTTGCGACAACGTGCGTAGTTGGTGGGAAGTCCGGGATCTGCCAAACGTGGTGATGGTGCACTATTCAGTTCTGAAGCGTGATATGCCATCCAAGATACGTTCCATTGCCGGATTTCTTGATCTGCCTGTCAATGAATCGAGGTGGGAATCAATTCTGGAGTATTGTTCGTTCGAATGGATGAAGGAGAATGCCACGAAGAGTGTTCCCCTGGGGGGCGCATTCTGGGACGCGGGGGCACAGACATTCATACATACAGGTGTCAGTCGTCGGTGGGAGTCAACGCTGCTACCAGAGGAGTCTGCTGAGTGTGAGGATTTGGCTATAAGGGAATTGGGTGAACAATGCGCTCGGTTGCTCTCGGGCGGTGGGGGACTTGAACAGGACAGTTCATGAACCGGCTTGAATTAACAGAGCAACTGCGGACCCATTTTGGGTGGGCTTAGTCCGCTTGCATGATTCATTCAGGGTTTGGCTATCAATGTTGGGCATGACTCTTCGGAACCCGTGGTTTGAGAGCGACAATGTGATGCCCGATACGGATTCATCCGTTGCGACGGGTATCACTTCTGGACGTTGGGTAGCTGTTTGATCGTCCAAAGCCGTGTTGTCAGAGGAAATGTCAGGTAGTGAGGAGGAGGGGTTTGAGATGCTGGTGCACCGAGTCCGAGACACATTCGGTGTCAGGAAGGCGTCTTAGGCTTTGAGAAGACGGGTGCTGGCGTGGGGCGGGGTTCGGTTTAAGTTTGGTGGTCACATCACGGTGGCGGGATTACCAAGAAGAGAGAAAAGCGTCAGTTGTTCATGAGGTAGTGAGGGTACAGTGGATAGTAAGAAACCGTGGCTCGATGGTCCTTCAGCGAAAGATCGGGCAATCAGCAGAATGTGGCAGGGGGGACCCGTGTGTCTACTTGGGCTCGGCATCACTGCGTTCAGATACTTCTGGTTTGGCTACATGATCATCTGGACCGTGCTGCTGTTCCTGAGTGGGTTGTTTTGGTTCACGGTTGGGACAATCACCTACGTTACAGGTGTTGAGTGATAACAAGGCGATTGTCGTAGGGCTCGGACGAAAGTATGTCGACGAGCTGTTTTGGATTCACTAAGGAGGCTGGACAAGTGTTTCGATTCTTTAATTGGATGATGGTTTTGATACTGTGTACTGCGGGGTGCGGGGACGCAGATTCCCGGCCTGGTCGTGATGCCGGCGACCTTGATGGGGTGGGGCATGTTGGAAACATGAATGCATTAGAGAATCGGCGCGTTGCAGGCGATGGGAGTCAGATGTCTCAAATGGACGCGCCACCGAACGAAGATGCAGGAAGCGGGGGCAGCGCTAGCGAGAAGATAACAGGATCAGAGGGTAAAAGGTCTGATGGAAATCCGATCACTCATGCAGATCTTGCTCAGTCGATCGCAAAGAGTAAGGATCGGTCCACGTGGCACAACGGCGAGAGAACTGTTGGCGAGTTGGCGGGGATGTGGACGGCGGTGAATGGATCGGGGCACTTGCTTGTTTTCATGGCGGATGGAGGTTTCAGCGAAGACCTCGCCGGGAATATGACTGAGGGAGTCTATGCGATTTCAGACGAAGGTAGAATCTTGACCTATTCAAAGGCGAATGGTGTCGGGCTTCGCTCACATTTCCGTTTTGACGGAAATACAATCCGGGGCCCATTGGGCCCGAGTCCATTGGTCGAGTGGAAAAGAAGTTCCCGGACGGGTTCGCCTGCAGACAAATGAGACCTGTAATGTTAGTGTCGAGCAATTTGAATCATGACCGAAGTGAAGTGAAGGGCAGTGTGCATCACAGCAGCGTTCAAATATTTAAAAGTGCTGGCTTTTTCGCTACCCTTCAGCAAAAATCGAAAAATAATTCCGTGTGCTTGGGATCATTTTAAATCCGTGACTGCTGGGCGTATTCACGGACAGGGCAGCTTCTTTTATGCCACGGCTTAAACTACAAGGCTCTTCGACCTGCAAGGAATTTGGACCGGCAACAGGGTGCTTCGCACACGAATTTGTTGTAAGCGTTCGGGCTGCGCTCGGTGAGTGTCTGGCAGACCACTTGAAGTGTGAGGGAGCGGAGGCGTATCAGCTTGTGCCGTTTCCAGACGCGTAGGTTTCTCGTTATTAAAGCGAAGCCCAGCAAGCGGCATGGTCTTGGCAAGGATGTGGGGACCAAAATGAAGACAGATTGGAACTAAGTGCGGTTGGCTCTATGGGAGGTTGTGTAGCAGCGAGGAATTTCCCATTCTGTTCAGTTGTGGTTTGTTGATTGGTTGAACAGGCTCGTTAGGCTTCTCGCAGCAATCCGGTCAACGACTTTTGTTGCCGTGACGCATGCGTGTACCTTCACTTTGTGCAATCATTGATCGACGTATCCTTGCCAACGACTGACTTGATCCTGTTTGCATGGCGGCATCATTGCCGGGGCAATTTCACACTCAGTTGGTCAACGGTTATGCGATTGCTGAGATATGCCAGATTAGCCTGAAACAGGTGTGTCCAAAAGGTTTGCCTTGCGGTGAGGATTGCAGTTGGGGAATGCGGTTGAACGTTGCCTGTGGTGTGGGGCGAGGGTGAGAAGACGAAAGTAGGGGGGTATATTCCGCGGGGTGACATGGATTCGTATTTGAACGCATGGGCGGGTGGTCGAGTGTTTCAGGGCGTTCATCGCCAAGCGGCGTTTGACGTTGGGGAATGGGGGCAAAACGTTGCCGTCACCATGCGTGCTGATGATGGCACCGCAAAGTTGCACGGGTTAGGGCAAGTGACCGATTCACTCTGTGACGATCGGTATACTCTTCGTTTTAGGAAGCGTCACCGTTGTTTGAAACGGGACCACTTGGCTACTCAGGCGGCAAGCGGGAAGACGCGTACGAAGGGCTGGAGTTTAGATGCTCGAATTGGAATGTTGATCGCTGGAGGTTAACCTTAGCCAATCTAGTTGCTTTGAGGATACGGGGACATTCCCGTCAGGCTCAGTTGCGTTGGATTGTGCGGTGTTGATGCGGGAGATTGCGCATGAATGGCACGGCCATCCCAAGTTGTGCTGAACCATGAAGGTGTGAGATGCACCAACATGAAGATGAAACGAGCCGAGGAGGTTGTTGGGCGATCAGATGTGTTTCCGTTGTTTCAGGAAAACAAGAGGTCGGGCTGAGTACGTGAGGAGAAAAGTGGTTCGGTAGCTGGATTAGGGATGGTTCAGATGCTGCGTTTTGTTGCAAGGTTTGTCCGGGGCGCGACAGATGTTGGGTAGGGGTTTGGTTGTAACGCGGCAATGCTGGTATAGAACCGTCATGCACGCTAAAGGTACTCTTTAACTTGTTTTGGGAAGACTCACATGCAAATGGTTTTAAATTCCTTATCGGATTATCTCTCTGGCAATTGGCCAGAGCTTGTCTGGATCATCATCGTTGCGGGTTTTGCATCCTACTACGCTGGGCGAAAATCTCGGACGCGCTGGAAACAACGCGATTTTCTAGATCGCCTTAATGTTTCGTTGACATCAATTGACCAAGGATTCTTGAAGATTCGAACGCTTTTTGAGATGGATGTTGACGAAGTGTTTCTCAATGGCGTTGCATCGTCCAAGATCGTAGCGTTGGCAAAGAGAACGACGACGGCGGATCCATTCATACCGATCGCCAAGGATGATGTGTGGTATTATTTGAATCCGGTTCTGAATGAGATAAGTGAACGCTACTCCCTCGGTTATTTACAGGCCGACGCAGGACGCGCAGTAACCAATGAACGATACTTGTTGTGCCTGACATGCGAACGGGCAGGTGCCGTTCGGACCCAGAAAATTCGCGGGATGGTGGTGCGACAGGGTTTGCTAAAGGCTTTGCCCGAGGAAGAACCTGCGTACGAATCTCCGTCCCACGTGACTCGGTGGAAGACGTTACAACAAATGGCGCAACGTTATCGCGACCGACCCGAGGATTTCCTTATTGTGGAACTTACCTTTTGAGGGTTGCCACCAGAAACTTTCTTAGGGGGTTTGCACCCGTTGGAACGCGTGGGTGTACGTGAGGCAAGATGCATGGTGATGCCGACCTGCCCTCGCATACACGCATCAGGTTTGAGGACCGCGGTGCGTGTGGTCGCCTTTGCAGGACGGTGATAGCAAGGGGTTGAACGCCGTTTTGGCGAAATCCGCGCCCAGACAAGCTCCTGCTAGACAGGACTCACTCACGTTGCGTACACGAGGTTTTGGTTTAACCGTTCGTTGAGCCTCAGTTGGCTGCGGTACGTTGGTTGTTGCCAGGTTTGCCCGATTTTTTTCGACGTCGATAGGTGCTTTGGGCACCATTGCGTAGTTCGGAGTTGGTGCTTTTGCGGCGACGCGATCGATTGGCTTTGCGTGCAGTTCCGTTTCGCGGATTTCCGTTGCGGAGATTGCCTTTGCCTGGTTCCTGTTTTGCCTCAAATTTCATTTCTGGGTTTTCGACACGGATCCTCGTTCCGATCAGCTTTTCGATCGCACGCAGTTCGTCCAATTCATCTTGTGTACAGAAAGAAATGGCAATTCCGTCGGAACCGGCACGGCCCGTACGTCCGATCCGGTGCACGTAGCTTTCGGGATCAACCGGCATGTCAAAGTTGATGACATGAGTAATTCCGTCGATATCAATTCCCCTTGCAGCGACATCGGTAGCAACAAGAACAGTCACTTCTTTCTTTCGGAAGGCTTCCAGAGCCCGTTGTCGAGCATTTTGGGTTTTGTTCCCATGAATGGCTGTTGCCGCAATGCCCGCGCGGTCTAATTTTTTTGCTAACCCATTGGCGCCATGTTTGGTCCGCGTAAACACAATCGTGCGATCAACGTCTGGGCCGTTTAGGATTTCCGTCAACGTCGCAAGCTTATTGCCTCGCTTCGCGTAACGCACGGACTGTTCAATTCGTTCCACCGTGGGAGTTTTAGCAGCTACGGTGATCGAAATCGGGTTAAACAACAGTCGTGAAGCTAGATCACGGATTTTTGGCGGCATGGTTGCCGAGAAAAATAAGCTTTGCTTTTGTTGGGGTACCTTGGCAATGATCTTTTTGAGTGCGGGTAGAAAACCCATGTCGAGCATGCGATCTGCTTCATCGAGAACAAAAATCTCGATGTTGTCGAGACTCACGTGACCTTGGTCCATGAGGTCTTGGAGACGTCCGGGAGTCGCGATCAACACATGAATGCCGCGTTTGAGTTCCTTCACTTGCTGGCCTTGCCCCACTCCTCCGTATACGAGCGCTTGGCGGAATTTCATGTGTTTTCCGTAAGTACGGAAACTCTCGCCAATCTGAATCGCTAACTCGCGTGTTGGTGCCAGGACCAGTACCGTGGGACGGTTGGGCTTGGTTTTTGGCTTTTCATGCCCCAGGTAATCAAGAATAGGCAACGCAAAGGCAGCGGTTTTTCCTGTTCCCGTTTGGGCACAGCCCAAAATGTCGGCGCCTTCGATCGCCGCTGGGATCGTCTTTGCCTGAATCGGAGTTGGCTGTTTGTAATTCTGTTCTGCTAATGCCCGCTGCAGGGGTGCGAACAGGTCCATGCTTTTGAAATCGTTCAAGTTTATTCTTTTGTTTGTGTGTGTATCCGATCCCAGCAGCTGCAAACGGTGCACAACCCAGAGGTCAGTACAGGAATGGCAAGCAACAGGACGGACCGTTGATGTCTGTCTACGGCCGGCACACTCTGATTCTGAGGCGAAATGCCTGCGTAGAATTGAAGAGGATACGGCCGTGCATTGTTGGGTTGAAGATCGTGTCTTGTGTTGCTGTGATCAGCACAAGCGGCTCTCCGTTGACTCCGGACCAATAAGAATGTCGCGGAATTGGATGCGTCTTCATGACGCGAGCAGCTTTTCCAGGGGATCGACGCGATCGTGGTTGGGCAGCAGATGGCGAGGTCGTTCGCCGGACGAGGATCCGAGTGCTTAGCTCAGACTTGTCCTCGTGATCGGAATACGAATGCCGAGGCCGGCAACGCATCTCATTTGTTCCGATCGTTTTCGGGTCTGGGTCGTAAATTGCCCAGTTCAGAAAGCATAGACGCGCAGGTTGGAAAAGACAATGACAACTGGTTGAATTCTGTGGATGCTGGCTTAAGCCAAGCGGATTGATTTGTTTGTGCCGGCCGGGGCGACGAAAGGATGCTGCCAGGGCAAGCATCGTGGACCTTTTTCTTGCCTTAAAAGCTATCAATTCCCTAGGGGGAGAAGAAACGTCACGCCTGTTGGTCTGACAAACTTGGGGACTGACTCGGAACGAGTGCTGATTGTCACCTTGTTCCACGCCTCTACGTGTTCGATTCTCGTTTGTGTGGTTTGTGCCGGCGATGGTAGCAAAGCCGGTGACCTTAACGATTGTGTTGCCTTTCAGGAGTTGGGCTTGTGGAGTTTGACTTGGTGAAAACCAAAGCATCAGAGGTGTGAACAAAGGAGACAGGACCGACCCGCCGCAGGCGGAATGACCTGTTGTTTCATAGAGATTAGGGGGTCACAGAGTTCAGGGTCACAGAGTTCAGGGTCACAGAGTTCAGGGTCACAGAGTTCAGGGTCACAGAGTTCAGGGGTCACAGAGTTCAGGGGTCACAGCATCAATTGTTCGGGGCCGATCGTGGTTTAGGAAAAAATTGTGATGATCGATGCTCAATTTGCGTTGCATTAGATGTACACGAGAAAGACCTCAAACTTCGGCATTCCATCATGTTCACGATACAATCATCCAGAAAGCGAGTTTCTGGTCCAAACCTGCTCTGCGTGCTACTTTTTTCATTTTTGTTTGAGTCCAACTCAGCCCCCGCTCAAGCCGCCAGTCCGTCAGGCACTCCTGCGTATTTGATCGTCAAACCAAATGCTCCTTCGAGTGCCGGTGCACGATCTCGGTTGCAAATGAACTCGACCAAGAGGGCGTCTTACAAAACCAATCCGCTATGGTTAAAGCATCACAATCGATTGAAAGATAGAAAAACCAGTGCGGCAAATCTTAAGAGGCGAACAGCACAATCGAAAAACTACAGTCGTGTTTCGTTGAACTACCGTTTGAACGTTGATGTCACGAATCCAATGGGGATTAACCCATGGGGTAACCATTGTCGCCGCACTTGGCACCCTTACTATCTTTCAAGCTGGATGTATCTGTCACGAGTCACCATTCCGGTGACTACGAGATCGCGACATTAACGCCCGCAGCAGGGTATTTGAAACGAGGCTTCAAGTGACTGCAGTTCGCGGCGGGTGACATCTGTTGAAATACAGGACACGCCAAACCTGATTTGAGCGGTTTGGCGTCGCATCGAATTTTGATCGACGCACACGCGGGGGCTCACGCTGGTAACGCGGAAAGAACCCGCTGCAGGTTTGTGCGACCAGATGCATCAAAAAAAAAGCCGCAGGGGTTGGAAACTGGAACTGCAGTGGCCGAGTTGCCACTGCGCCGAGACACGGATGTGCCTAGCGTCAGCCGTTACCACCACTGTCAGAAAAAAAGCTTGGCAGTGCTTCTTTGCTCGGCACTGGCGGGAAGCTCTCACGCAATTCGAAAGTGAATATTGGCGTGAGAGTGTCCTCCCCACCCTCGCGGTAACCTCAGGGTTTTAGACCTCGAGGATCTCGTAGCCTTCTCGACGTTTACGTGCTTGCATCGAAGCAGCTTGATCGTCGCCGATGATCTTTTCACTGGCCGGATCCCACTTGAACTTGCGGCCCAACCTTGCGGCGATCGAACTGAGGTGGCAGACGGACATGGCTTGAACGTGACTGAACGGGTCTGACACGGTCAGGCCACCTTCGCGGATACAGCGGTAGAAGTTGTTCTTGTGACCTTCGTGCGGCTTTCCTTTGTAAAGCTTCGAGACGTCCTCGTCGGAATACGCGTCTTTATCCCAGTTTTCCTGGATCGGCGTACCGGTGATTTTGCCGCGGTTGACGAAGATCCGGCCCTTGGTCCCTTCGAAGGTAATACCATTGTCACCATGACTTGTCACATCCATGGTGATGCCGTCGTCGAACGTATGGATCACCGAGAACTTGTGGGACGTGTTGTAGCAGTCATCCACTGTCGCGTTCCCGTCTTTGTACTCAACGGGATGCTCGCAGTTGGTGCCATCCACCGATGATGGACCCTGCTTGGATCCATTCTTGTTGAGTGCCCACATGGCTATGTCAACGTGATGTGCACCCCAGTCGGTGAACTTTCCACCCGAGTACTCATACCACCAGCGGAACTGGTAGTGGCATCGCTTTTCGCGATATTCTTTTGCGGGAGCTTGCCCTTGCCACATTTCCCAGTTCAGCTCTTTTGGGACTTCTGCAACCGGGAATGGTCCGCCAGTGGGTGAACCATTGATGCCAACGGTTACATGCTTGATTTTACCAAGTAGCCCCTTCTGAACCATGTTGACAGCTCGCATGAATTTATTGCGATCGCTTCGCTGCTGGGTTCCAACAAGAAAAGCCAGGTCGGAGTGTTTCTCGCACGCACGCCGGATCAATTGGTTTTCTTCAAGGGTTAATGTGAGTGGTTTCTGCACAAATACATGCTTGCCAGCCTCAAGTGCCTCAACAGCAATTTTGATATGCCAATGGTCGGGGGTCACGATGCTTACAGCATCGATGTCTTTTCGGTCGAGCACTTTTCGGTAATCGCCGTAGGTGTCAGCAGTTCCACGTCCAATGCGTTTGTCGTTCTTAGCTCGCAGTGCGTGTCGCTCGTCAACATCACACACGGCTACGATATTGCCGAAATTTGCGTGACCGCGAGCATCACCTGAACCCATACTGCCCACCCCGATGCACCCGATGTTGGGGCGATCGTTTTTGTCCTGATTGGCAAATGCTTTCTCCGACCAGGGAAAGTAAGGTGTGGTTGCTACGGCACCGGTAGCGACGGCTGCCGCTTTGATGACGTCACGACGTGTTTTGTGTTGCTTGTGGTCGCTCATTGATGAATTCCTGTGTGTACGATCCAAGAAGAGGCAATTCCGCCCCATTCTCAACAATATAACGATTTGTTTTCATTCCAACTTCGTTTGGCTGCGTTTTTCGTGAGTTTCCGCCTAATCCGGAACCCGATTGATTGACGGAACCTGCGGAAAAGCGGCTTGGAGAAGATTTCTGGCGTTTCCTTGTTGTCGCTGTTGGTTTGACATCTATCGCATTACGCAGTTCTGCGTTTTACCGCTTTAGAATTGGAAAGTGGTTTTACTTGAAATCGTGAATTTGCTTTTAGCAGATTTCACGCAACCGGGATTCTTTGGCTTTTGTGCCGTGGCTTGATGGTCCCGTGTACAGAAATAGGGAAATCTGTGGATGACAATTGTTCTAGGTATCCAGTGAGGCATATTGGGGATCACGAAACAACCCAGCCGCCGAAGAACCCAGTCGCCGGACACCCGTGCTGTGGATAACTAACTCGGTTTGCGTTGTATGCTACCGCCAAAACTCAGCGTGGTCGGACTCTTCTGTAAATGTGATTTAGTAAAAGCTGGAACGTTTGAGTACGACATTCATCCTGGGACTTGGCGTTGTTTTCAGCCTGCAGTTCTGAGTGATGCACGCCTGCGAGAGCGTCGGCACCACAAAACAGGACCACGAGACGCAGGCTCCGAGGTTGGCGGAGGCTTTTATGTAGGTAGCAGGATGAACTGAATGAAACATCCCTGTGTTCTTGCGATTTTTCAGAGTGGATCTTCGCACCTTGGGGGGGACTTCCATTCAACGGACGCGGGGACGTGCAGATGAGTATCGAACTGTCGAGACTGTACTGTTGCCTGTCCGCAGACTTTTTTGACCGTACCCTAGGGAGCAAGTTTGCCCATTGCATCGCTAATTCTTAGGGCAGGTCTGATGCTCCAACGCCGTATAGCGTGGACAACCAAATCGCTCGAATGGCGTCCCAAACCAATTTTGGCTCACTCCTTGGAAGGCGTCCAAAATGGTGGATGAATAGGTAGGCATCCATGCGATTCAATGCAACTGCAACAGAGTGTGCGTCGATAGGACCTATCAGTTTGAGTCCCTGGTGCTGTTGGATTTTGTTTGCAACAAGTGCATCGAACCCCAGAAGTAAATTGGTCCACGAGGTTTCCAGTCGCGCATCAGTGGCGGCGGCGTCGGAGATGGCACGGAGTAAGGGGCCATTACGATATGCGACGTGAACAAGGCCGTGAAGAGAGGTGTTTAGTTGTTCGATCGGTTCACCCTCATCCGCAAGCCAGGGTCCAGCAGCGGTAAGAATGTCCTGCGTGAGGGAATCGAGAAGAACTTCCATCAGTTGGTAAAGATCAACAAAATACTGATAGAAAGCGGCTCGAGAGACAGGTGTTCCGTCCATCAGCTTTTTAACGCTAAGGTCGCGAAACGAATTGTTCCAGAAAAAGGCGATTGCAGAGTCGATGATTGCCTGCTCAGTTTGATCTGCTTTTTTGGTCCGCGAAGAAGCCTTATGCGGTTCGCCTCGTTGCCGGTGACTGCTGTTGCTGGCCGTCATGTCGATCTGAGGCTGTCGTGAAGAACGCTGAAAACCGGCAGCTTCTTTGGCCTTGCGTTTTCCTTTCTTCATGCGTGACTCCGTTGATCACCTATCGCCTTGAAGCGATGATTTTAGCTCCGTACACATGCCGGCCAATGAGTGTAGCACTTTTAGGTTCGTTCCGCAGGTCCAACGCGGGCGTTGGGTGCCTGTTGGGACGTGACTGAAGCTGATTTTGACCAACCGATCTATGGTGATACGAAAAATTCTGCCAGCGTTGCATTTCCCGAATTCGGTCTTGGTGCTGCAACGCAAAATCTTTTTATGCCGACACCCAAGCACGCCACCGCAAATTAAGTCGATCATTTGCGGCGGCGTAAGCTTGCCTTGCCATGGTGAATACAGCTCGTATGACTTTTGGCTTGGAGATGTCACGGTTCTACCACTGAGTCGTACGTGGAAATCAATGACATCATCATTCCCGCTGACGATACGCATCCTTGATTGAATAAGTATCGTCGAGGTTAACGAGCTGCCTACTGGCGTCCGTACATGGCACGAATGGCTTCATTCGGGTTCACAAGACGATCGCCATTGTTGGGGTCGTCCTCAACCGAGAGTTGGACAGCCTTGATATCACCGTTAAAATGATTGCCAATTGGACCATAGTCAGGTGATACAGGAGCGCCGGAGTCCTCACCGACGTCCAGTCCATCGTCAGCTGAATAGATATTGGAAAGCGTCGCTTTGATCTTTCCTTTACCCACGGTTTTTCCGTCAACGAACAGGGTCACATTTCCACCCTTGCCAAGTCCTCCACCATCGTAGGTGAACTCCATGCGAACTTGATGCTTGCCGGGGCTAAGCTTGTCCGCAGAGGTAACGTAGGTGTTTTCGAAGCCACCGTAGTTGTAACAGTACTTCAGTTTTCCCTCGTGTCCGTACAGTGTCCACCCGCCGATGTTAGCGCCCTGAGCGACGATCACTCCCTCGGCGCCAGCTTCAGGAACAACAATTCCTGCTGTGACGTTGTGGGATTTATTCTTGATGCTAAGAGCGCAGTTCTCCAGCAAACGTCCCATGCCGGGGAACAACAATTGAGTGGTACCTTTGACCAAAATTGGCCGACCTGCAGTGTCTGGATTCAGTTTTTCAAACACACGGTCGTCAAGCGGTAGCACTTTGTAACGAGTTGCTTCGATCAAGAATTGCTGCTGCAATTCGGCAAGTTTCTCTGGCATCTTTTCTGCCAAATTTTCAGACTGCGTCCAGTCGGTATCTGCGTAAAGTTCCCATTTGTCGTTGTCAAATGCGGGAAGCTTTTCGGTTGGTGGCGCCCATGGCGTACGGTGTTTGGTCACCGCTGTCCATCCGTTGTGGTAGATGCCACGATTGCAGAGGATCTCGAAGTACTGGGTTTTGTGTTGCTCAGCAGCAGACGCATCGTCAAACGAGTATGCCATGCTGCTACCCTCGATTGGGTCCTGTTGGATCCCATTGACGAAACGGGGTTCGGGGAGGCCAGCAACATCCAATACGGTAGGAGCAACGTCAATCACATGCGAGAATTGCGAACGAACCTCACCTTTGGATTTGATTCCAGCTGGCCAGTGTACGACCACGGCATTTCGTGTTCCGCCCCAGTGCGAGGCGACTTGTTTCGTCCATTGATAAGGCGTGTTCATCGCGCAAGCCCAACCAACCGCGTAGTGGTTGTATGAGTTTGGGCCGCCCAGTTCGGGCATCTTCTCGGTTAAGTATTCTTCGGTCTCCAAATCCTGGATTCCGTTGAAATAGCTCATCTCATTGAAGCAACCATTGACTCCACCTTCGGCGGAAGCCCCGTTATCCCCAACAATGTAATAGATCAGGGTATTATCCAACGCCTGAAGTGTATCAAGGGTTTCCACAATGCGGCCAACATGATGGTCTGTGTATTCAAGAAAACCTGCATACACCTCCATTTCTCGTGACAAGACCGGCTTGAACTTTTCTGGTACATCGGACCAGCGAGGGATTTCGGGATTCAGTTCGGTCAACTTGCTATCCGCAGGGATTACACCAAGTTCCTTTTGGCGAGCAAACGTCTTTTCTCGAATTGCGTCATAACCCTCGTCAAACTTACCCTTGTACTTGTCAGCCCATTCAAGAGGCACGTGGTGAGGAGCGTGGGTGGCACCCGGGGCAAAGTAAATGAAGAATGGCTTTTCCGGCGCGAGCGACTTTTGCTGCCCTATCCATTTGATGGTCTTATTTGTCATGTCTTCCATGAGGTGATAGCCTTCCTCCGGTGAACTCTTGTTTTCAACCGGAGTGGTTCCTTCATAAAGCGTGGGATACCACTGGTTGGCTTCTCCACCAAGGAAGCCGTAGAAGTATTCAAATCCGCCACCACCAGTGGGCCATGCATCGAATGGTCCGACGGGACTCGCTTGCCAAACTGGTACCTCATGGCACTTGCCAAACTGTGCAGTGCAATATCCGTTTAGCTTAAGCGTTTGTGCCAAAGGTGACATTGAGTTCGGTAAAACTGAACTGTAACCAGGTGCCCCAGTTGCCAATTCGGTGATCGCTCCCATACCAGTTGAATGGTGGTTGCGACCAGTCAGCAAAGCTTGCCGAGTCGGCGAACAAAGTGCTGTGGTGTGAAACCGGTTGTACCGGAGTCCGCCGGCTGCCAATTTGTCGAGCGTTGGGGTTTTACAGGGGCCACCGAATGTCCCCGAGGCGCCAAAGCCAACGTCATCCAACAGCACGACTAATACATTCGGGGCACCTTTGGGGGCGCGGACCTGTGGAATCTTTGGCTGTGTGGCGTCTGGGCTTTTCGCATCAAACACAATGGTGCCGAGTGGTGCTGTGTTTGGCATAGGTAGCACGGAACGATCAGGTTCGGCCGCCGGGACTATGGTGGGGTGTGAGATTACCCCGAAAAAGAATAAGGCGCCGAAGATGGTGCCCGCGAAATCAAACCTCATTTGTGTGTTCCTCGATTTAATATGTGTGGCTGCTAGAGAGATATCTAGTGGTCGAGAGCATGTCCATGCTTCGAAAACTGACAGAGTGTCAGTTTTGGCGATGTCCGTGATTCGAGCAAGTCCCACCAATGAGGGGGGGGTGGGCAATCTCGTTTTGGTCCGAAGTTGATGCTGCAGAATGGCAGTTAGCGTCTGTTGAGGATCCGGAGCAGTGAGGATCCGTCGCAATAACAGCCGTGTTTAAGGGATGGCACCAACGCGTCATGCCTCAGATGCCCGCGAACCAGAAACCCTAGTCGCCTCCATTGTTGTTTGGGTTCAGTGGTCCGCTCGTTCCGTCGTCGGCGATACGCATTCGCAGTGCTTTAGTTAGCGGGGCAGCACATTCGATTTATGATTGGCTTGGTAACGACGTTTTTGTTGCTGTATTCGATGGGACTTGCTTACGCAGAGCGTTGTCCCGATCCTCTTCTTTGCCGTACGCTCTCTTGGTAAGTTTCGAATAAAGATAAAGCAATAAGATGCCGTACATGATGCCGAGGAAGGTGATAGCAATCAATATTGGGAGGACTGTGATCGCGAAGACTAGCGCGTAGGGGTACAGTGCAATTTTGTAACTAAAAACGCCCCGGTAATACGGTCGGATGGGACAAAGAAAGAAGAAGGTTCCCTCTGTAAGACCCTTTGCATCGGAGTGGCAGTTGGGGTTCTTGCACCAATCTGTAGACGACTTCTCAACACCACAAAAACCGCACTCATAGAGAAACGAAATATATCCCGATGCCCCACAGTTTCGACATTTGGGTCGCTTAATGGTCTCGTCGATGTTCTCTGCTCGGCATTTCTGACAAAGCGTCACTCGTGTCCCCCTTTCTTTCATGCACCCTGTGGCTGTCGGTTCAACGCTTGCTGATGAAGCTTCCTTGGCACGGAATTGAAATTATTCCATCCAACTAAAATGAGAATGCGTTTTTGAACGCACAGTCGAAATGTGGTTCAATACATTCGCGGTGACTTGGGGATGATCATGTTGCCTGCAGCAATCTGCTCCGAATTCATGAGTTGTGTTGGTTCGCTGCCTGAGCAGGAAATGGTTTAAGCTTGTGTTATTAACGACCACGAGGGTTCATGCTTGCCTCTTCGCTGTTGGAAGCACGGGACGCACACCTCAGGTGTATACAAAAGAAGAAACTTAGTTCTCTTTTAGGTGCGATTATGGCAGACGCGGCAGCGTGGTGCCGGTGTGTGCAGCGAGTGGTAGGCACGTGTTCGGTGTAAATCAAAAGCACGCGGTTAGAGTAGACTGACCGCGTACCTTTGATTTTTATATGCGCAGATGGATCAAACAGAATTTGGTTTGACTTACCAGTCGTCTGTTCTGAACGGAGAGGCCGGGATTCCGTCTTTGTTGTACAGGTTCGCGCCACGAGGGTTCATGGTGTACCCGTAGCGTACTGCGACTGGGTTTGCTACCTCTTTGGAGCTGACGACGACACTGTCACCGTCGATGACGGCATCTGCCCAATGCCAAACCTTATCGCTGCCTGAAACAGCGAACCGCCCCAGTTTTCCTCTCTTGTCTTCAGTGGTGGGTTCCAAACCGTCTTTTTTTCCAACCATTAATCCTTTGCCGACGTGGTCAAAAGTAAGGCGAATCGTATTGTCTTCAACCTTTTGAGATTTGTAGAGCGGGCCCGCGGGAACGAGGTCATCACGCCCATAATTTTGATTCAATGCCCATTGGCTCAATCGCCAACCCACATCCTGCTTGTTTCTTGGATGGATATCCTTGGCGTTCCCGATGTCGTGGATTACGGCCATACCTGTATTGTCAATGTTAAGACTGGTTCGCTGGGCGTCTCGCAGTTTTGCCCAGCCATCGCCGCCCTCGGGCTTTTCATTGGAAGTTCGGAAGTCGGCCAGTTGCACCCAGTAGAAAGCAAGGTCGGGATTGAATAATTTTCTCCAGCCATTAATCAGCGCTGTTTTCTTGTGGTGATAACTGATGCCTTCGTTGCCGTTTGATTCACCTTGGTACCAGATTCCGCCACGCATGGCGTAAGGAGCAAGCGGATGGATCATTGCGTTGTAGATGGCTGATGGGGTGCTGCTGCCAACCTTTCCGCCCTCGGACCACAGCTTTTCAACCTCGCCGGCCTGTTTGGACAGTTCAGGAACTGAGCGAAATCCATCGAGGCTCACCCAAGGTTCAATCCTTGTTCCGCCCCAGTTCGATCCAATCAATCCGATGGGTATTTTCAGTTCTTGATTGAGGCGGCGTCCAAAGAAGTAGCCAACTGCCGAAAAGCCGCGAACTGATTGCGGTGAGCAAACTGCCCACACGCCAGGACACTTATCTTTAGGTTTGTCCGATGTGGTGTGTCCAGGGACATTGAACAGGTGGATCATGGGATGATCTGCAGCAGCGATTTCTTCCTTCGCATTCAACGATTGACCAACGCTCCATTCCATGTTGGATTGCCCTGAGCAGATCCACACCTCGCCGATTAATACTTGGTCCAGGGAAAGGGTGTTCTTGCCCTTAATGTCAAGTTTCTGGCCGTTTGCGTTCGCTTTCATGGGGTCAAGCTTGACCATCCATTTTCCATTGGCGTCTGCAGTGGCAGATTTACTCTGCTTTTCGAATGAGACGGTGACCTGCTCGCCTGGATCCGCCCAACCCCATATCGGCGTTTCCATTTGTTGTTGCAGCACCATTCCATTACTGATGATCGAGGGCAGCGTTACATCCGCACGGGCTAAACCTCCGGTAAAAGTCAAAACGGACGCAGCGAGCAGGAAGGTAAGTTGTCTAAACATGAATGTCTCTGACTGGCGGGGAATGAAGTCCTGTGACCATCACGGTCTCGGCGTTAGTTTAACGGAAATGCAGAGGACCTTGTGGAGGAGATGCGTGAAACCTGGGTTTGACAGTCAGGTTTTGGTCGGACTTTGAATGACATGGGTTCCCTATCCCATTGCCGGTAGCGGGGAGTCGAGTTCAGGAACTTGCGGTACAACTGATTGCCGAGAATCCAAGATGAAGTACGGTCATGCTTACCACGAAACGGACTTGGCGGACACGGCGAAACCAGTCACGAGTCGAATTCGGGTGGAGTTGGTGTTCCTGTCAGTCGATGGAGGCACATGTCAAGTGACGCCCTTGGCACGCTAAAATGACGATGGCTTGCAGCTCTATCCAATGTGTCGCATTTGGTACTGGAGGTGGCAAGGGAACCCTACGGCGTCGCCGTGACGTTGACCCGTATGATGATGGCCGTTTGCGTTGCCATTGCCAGTTGCGTTGGACTGCGAGAGGTCTCAGGAGCTGGGGCAGAATGGGGTGCCAGTTCGGGAATGACAGAGCGTGGGCGTGCGTTGGTTTCGCATAAATGGTGTGTGGTTTGGCAGTCGGGGCCGAATGCCATGTTCCCAATCGCATATTCACTGCGCACAGAACAGCACAATCGTTTCGTACTGGTTGGATTTCTAAATACGGGATTTCCGGGACAGGTTAAGCCGTCCCTCGGTAATAATTAGGAACGTGAATGCATCATCCAGTTTTGGCACATGGGCAGTCTGTGGCTTACGAGCGTCAACACTGTCAACGGATATGCACGCGTAGCACAACTCTGCTGGGTGGGTAACAGTGATATTGACCCTCACTTGAAACCGCGGGTTAACGCGGGCCTTGTCACTGCGTCGCAGGTGATGGGCTCAGTTCCCTTGATTGGGCTGAAATGGTTTTCGGTACGATGCAATCCAACGTGAGTTGGTGTTCATGAGTTCTTTGACAAGGGTCATGAGAGCGTCCTGATCATTGTGTTCATGCTCAAGTTCATGCTCCAGTAGATCGAGTTTTTGTCTTAGCAGGAATCCCTGCATTCGCTGGTACGGAGTGATTTCACCGTTGCGCAAATAAACACCAACCTCCATTCTTCTGGACCATTCATCCCATCGTGGGATCCAGAATTTTGCATGTTCATAGTCACCGCTGGTAACACCTGATAATGCATCAGCGCGTATGAAGGTGATTTCCTTGAGGCATTCTTCGCGCGACGGATAAAATGCGTAGCACATCACAACGCTGAGTGCGACTAAACCCAAGATAAGCGTTGCACCCACGACGTTGGGGCCTATGATCCTGTCTAACGTTAAATCCCCTGACTCAGACGATGCATCTGTTCCGCTGTGAGTTGCATTTGCTGCTTTGGCAAGTTTGTATTCACCAATTCGGCACACTCGTAAAATGATGCCTGAAATGGACAGAAAACAAAGGATTCCTAGCCCTACCTGTTCAACAATTCCAAATTTCTCGCTTAGCTTTTTTACGGCAAAGTCGGCCGAACTGGAATCCAAATGATGAATGGGATTCGTGTAGATGTCGAAGGCATGTGTGTGGGGTGAAGGCGTAACACCTGGAGGTATCAGGGGGCGGTTGATGGCATAGGCGATCGTGGTGACAACCGAAATCAGGCATACCACCCACACGAACACACTACGTGTGCCAAACTGTTTGGCCATCCAGCCAATCGTGCCCAGATTCATGCCGGCGCCAAGCACTAACAGAATGAAGGCAGCACCCGGTGAGTTTGCATGTTGGAACATCATGCCTAATTGGCTCATTGCGAGCATAGGCGTTGCATAGACGGGAACTGAGACGAACAGCATTCGTGCTGGTGCCCACCAGTCATCTCGGCCCATCGCTTCGCCCAGAGAACCCCAGGGCAAGACCGCCGCCAAGAGTCCAACACCGGAAATTGCCAAGAGGGACCATGCTCCAACCGGTCCGGCCATCTGTCGACAGGCGTAGATGAACATCGCAGCCAAGCGGCGAACGCCAATGATCGCATTTGCGTTTGGGTAAGTGGTGTCTTCGGTTTCATCTTTCGTGTCTTGACTGCGGGATTTTCGCAGGGAATCGGGGACGCCGTATCGATCCCAAATTGCTCCGACCACCGTGACCAAAAATAGCGAACCGGCAGCAAACATCAGAATGACATAAGGACGTGAAAGGGTCACGCCGTATAACAGGGATAAAGGATTGAACAGCGGCGCCGATAAAGCGAATGCGGACATTGCCCCCGCCTTTACTTTTGAACGCCGCATTTCCAATAAGATCGGTAGCACACCAATACTGCAAACGGGCAACAACATACCGATTGCCCATGACTGCGGGAGTGACCGCAGCGTCGAACCGCCAAAGATTCGCCTGATGCCAGCTTCGTCAAAGTAGAACCGAAGAATAGCGGCGACTAATAAGCCGACCAGCAACGTTGGGGTGGCAGCAAGTAAGGCCTCACCGGTGCGTAACTCGGCACCATAAAGTGCCTTAATAAGCCATTCGCTCATCGAGTCACCTGTTCATTTTGGCTGTACTCGTGGTCGCCGTGGTCGTGGTCGCCGTGGTCGTGGTCGCCGTGGTCGTGGTCGCCGTGGTCGTGGTCGCCGTGGTCGTGGTCGCTGTGGTCGTGGTCGCTGTGGTCGTGGTCGCTGTGTTCGTGGTCGCTGTGTTCGTGGTCGCTGTGTTCGTGGTCGCTGTGTTCGTGGTCGCTGTGTTCGTGGTCGCTGTGTTCGTGGT